>JGI20166J26741_11484251_pt1 | contig 12973 bp, 7 predicted proteins | sample TergutCu122P5_FD_26741 | JGI IMG/M metagenome (IMG submission 26741)
CGGCAAGCTCGACGCGGCCAAGGCCCAGGCCATCGTCTGGGCCTGCGACGCGATGCTGACCGAGGGCAGGTGCCTCGACCAGTTCCCGGTCGACGTCTTCCAAGGCGGGGCTGGCACGTCGGTCAACATGAACGCCAACGAGGTCATCGCCAATCTCGCCCTGGAGCACATGGGCTACGAGAAAGGCCGCTACGACATCATCCAACCCAACGACGACGTCAACATGTCCCAGTCCACCAACGACACCTACCCCACGGCCTTCCGCATCGCCGCGTTCTTTGCCCTCGACGAAATGTCGACCAACCACATCGCCGCCTTGCAGCAATCATTCCGGGCCAAGGCGAATGAGTTCGCCAAGATCCTCAAGATGGGCCGGACCCAGCTGCAGGACGCCGTCCCCATGACCGTCGGCCAGGAATTCGCCGCCTTCGAGGTTCTGATGGCCGAAGAGCGGCGCCACTTGGAGCGCCAGTCCTGGCTACTGCTGGAGGTCAATCTCGGGGCCACCGCCATCGGCACCGGCATCAACACCCCCGACGGCTACCTGGACCGAGTCATCACGCGGTTGGCCGACGTGACCGGCTTGGCCGTCGTCTCCAGCCCCAACCTGATCGAGGCCACGAGCGACTGCGGCGCCTACGTCTCGGCCCACGCCGCCCTCAAACGCATCGCCGTCAAGCTGTCCAAGATCTGCAACGACCTGCGCCTGCTGTCGTCCGGCCCGAGGGCCGGCCTGGCCGAAATCCGCCTGCCCGAACGGGCGGCCGGCTCTTCGATCATGCCGGCCAAGGTCAACCCGATCATCCCCGAGGTGGTCAACCAGGTCGCCTTCAAGGTCATCGGCAACGACCTGACCGTGACGCTGGCCGCCGAAGCCGGGCAGCTCCAGCTCAACGCCATGGAGCCGGTCATCGGCGAGTCGCTCTTCGAGTCGATCAGCCTGCTGAGCACGGCCACGGACACGCTGCGGCTCAATTGCGTCGACGGCATCGCCGTCAACGAGCAGACCTGCGTCAATTACGTCCACAATTCCATCGGCCTGGTCACCTTCCTCAACACCGTCCTGGGGCACGCGATGTGCGACGAGATCGGCCAGGAATGCGCCGCCACCGGCAAGTCGGTCCGCCAGGTCGTCGAGGAGCGCGGCCTGGTCAGCGCCGAGGAACTCGACGAATTGCTCAGCTTCGACGCCATGATCACCGGCTGAGAGAGCCGTCGTCATGGACGCCCTGCTGTTCATCTGTCAAACCATCGTCTTGTTCGGCGCCATCTTCCTAGGCGTCCGGCTGGGCGGCATCGGCATCGGGTTCACCGCCGGCATCGGCGTCCTGCTGCTGGGCCTGCTGGGGTTGAGAGTCCGCCCGTTCCCCGCGATGTCGTGTTCCGGCGACGCCGCCAGCACCTGCTCGCTGGGCGCCGGCTACATCCCCTTCGACGTCGTCGGCATCATCATGACCGTGATCGCCGCCATCGCCGCCATGCAGGTGGCGGGCGGGCTCGACGTGCTCGTGAACTGGGCGGAGAAAACGCTGCGCAAGCGCCCCAAACACATCACGATCTACGCGCCGATCATCTCCTACCTCTTGACCATGTTGTGCGGCACCGGCAACACGTCGATCGCGCTCTGCCCGGTCATCGTCGAGGTCGCCAAGGAGAACGACGTCCGCCCCGCGCGCCCCCTGGCGATGTCGGTGGTGGCCTCGCAGATCGCCATCACCGCCTCGCCGATCTCGGCGGCGGTCGTCTGGCTGGCCAGCCAGTTGGAGACCATGACCGCCATGGGCCACGGCTACGCGGCCAACGTCGGCTACGTCGAGCTCCTGGCGATCTCCATCCCGTCGTCGTTCATCGCCGTCCTGGCCATGGGTATCGTCTTCAGCCTGACCGACCGCCGGTCGTTGGCCGACGACCCGGAGTACCAGCGGCGCGTCGCGCTCGACGCCGTCGCCCTGCGCGGCCAGACCACGTTCGAGGCCAAGCGCGGCGCCAAGGCGTCGGTGGCCGTGTTCATCGGCGCCGTGCTCATCATCTGCGTCTACGCCATCCTGATCTCGGACAACGTCAAGCTGATCGCCAACCCGACGGTCGACCGGACGGCGGGCATCATGGCCATCATGCTGGCGGCGGGCGCGGTCATCTGCCTGGTGTCGCGCTGTCAGGTGGCCGACATCCTCAAGTCGTCGACATTCAAGGCCGGCATGAACGCGGCCATCTGCATCATCGGCGTGGCCTGGCTGGGGACGGTCTACGTCAACGGCCACATGTCCACGATCCAGCGGCTGTCGCAGAACATCCTCAACAGCCAGCCGTGGTTGCTGGCCGTCGTCTTGTTCGTGGCTTCGGCCCTGCTCTACTCGCAGGCCTCGACGGCCAAGGCGATGATGCCGATCGCGTTCGCGGCCGGCATGTCGCCGGTGGCCATCATCGGCTCGTTCGCGGCCGTCAGCGGCCTGTTCGTCCTGCCGACCTACCCGACGCTGCTGGCGGCGGTCCAACTGGACGACACCGGGTCGACCCGCATCGGCAAGTACGTCTTCAACCACCCGTTCCTCGTCCCCGGAGTCGCCACCATCGCGGTGGCCGTGGTGGCGGGCTTCGGGCTGGGCTCGCTGGTCCTCTAGCCGCTCACCCACGAGCGGCGCGGCCCTGTCTCCCCCGCGAACGGGCAGCGCGTCCCCTTGGCCAGCCGTCCCCACGCGCGGTGCGGCGCGGTCAGCGGGCGGCGGCGATGGCCTGGAGCAGGCGCTTGGCCGAGACCGGCTCGGCAGTACGGAGCGACTGGGCGAAGACTTGGACGCGGAGTTCCTCGATCAGGTAGCCCAGCCGGCGGAGATCGTCACCGCCGGCCGGCCGCGCCCGCCAGAGGTCGGCGTAAGCCTCCAACACCGGTTCCAGCTCGGCCTGGCGCCGGGCGTCGCGCCCGGCGTCCTCGGCGGCGGCCTGGAGGCGGCGGTCGACCGCTTGCAGGTAGACCGGCAGACGCCACAGCCACGGTTCCGGGATGACGCGGAGGAAGCCGGGGAAGATCAGGTCGTCGAGCTGGGCCCTGACGTCGGCGGCCAGGTCCGTGCCGGCGAAGGCCGCCAGGCGCTGGTCGAGCCCGGCGCGGGCCCGCAGCGCCTGGGCGGCCAACCCGACGAGGCGGCGCAGCCGCTCGGGCGACTCGGGCCGGACGGCGTCGGCCAGGGCCTGAAACCCGGCCCCGTCCCGGACTCCCCAAGGGTCGCCCGTCAGGTCCACGAGCTGGGCCAGCGCCGCCAGCCGGGCCTCCGCCATCAGCTCGGCGACCGAGGCGTGGGGGCCCGTGGCCAGCGCCATCGTCTCCTGGCGACTGAGGTGGGCGACGCACCAGCGGGTGGGGTCGGGCAAGGCGAACCAGAGGAGTCGGACCAGGCCGGCCCGATGGTGGCGGCGGGCGGCGGCCAGCGTCGGCTGGAGGACCTCGGAGACTTGGGCGACGTCGTCGCGCAGGGCCGGGAAGGCCGCTGCCCGGGCGGCGCCGTCGCGGACGGTGACCCGCTCGGGCAGCGCGCCGAAGACCCACGTGACGCCCGAGCGGCGGGGGCGGTCGGAGACGGCGGCGAGCTTCTCCGCCACTCGGGGCACCAACTGCTCTTGGAGTTGGCCCAGGTCTTTGCCCCAGGTCTTCTTGGACCCGTCGTGGACGAGGAAGCCGGGGCGGAGGTGGGACGGTAACTGGGCCGGGTCCCAACCCGCCACCGCCAGGCCGCTCAGGGCTTCGAGGGCCCGGCCCAATTCCTCGGCGAAGGGCCGGTCGTCATGGCCGTGGTCCTCCAGCCAGGAGGTGGCCCGCTCGGCCCAGCGCTGGGCGGGGGCGAAGTGGCGCCGGACCGGCTTGGGCAACGTCTTGATCAGCGCCGTGGCCAGGTCGGCGCGCTGGCCCGGCACGCCCCACGTGAACGGCGCTTCGTCCAGTTGGGCCAGGCGGGCCAACGGCACGTCGACCGTCACGCCATCGCGCTCCTCGCCGGGGGTGAAGGCGTAGCTCAACGTCAGGGCCTGGGGTCCCGTCGGGCCGAAGGTCCAAACGTCCGGGTAGGCGACCGGATCGGCCGACGACACCTCCGGCCTGGTCACGTCCTCGGGTCTCAGGCGGAGAGCCGCCGCCGCGTCGGGATGGTGGCGCAACCAGCGGTCGAGCGTCGCGACGGAGACGACGTCGGCGGGCAGGCGGGCCTCGAAGAAGGACGCCAGGTGGGCGTCGTCGACCATCAGATCGCGGCGGCGGGACCGTTCCTCCAGATCCAGCACGCGCTGGCGGACCTCGGCGTTGTGGGCCTGGAGCGCGGCGGTGGGCGTCCCGGCGGCGGGTTGGGCCAGGCCCTCGACGAGGGCGGCCTGGATGAACACCGCCCGGGCTTGGGGCAGGTCGACGCGGGCGAAGCTGACCCGCCGGTCGGCCACCAGCGTGACGCCCAACACCGTCGTCTTCTCCGTCGCCACGACCGTGCCCGACTCGGGCACGAAGCGGGGCTCCGAATAGGAGCGCTTGACCAGGTGAGCGCCGGCCCGCTCCGCCCACTCCGGCCGGATGGGCGCGACGGTGTGGGCCCACAACCGCGTCGTTTCCAGCAGCTCGACGGCCATGACCAAGTCGGGCGGGGTCTTGGCCAAGACCGAACCGGGCGAGATGGCGAAGCGGGCGCCGCGCGTGCCCTGGTATTCGCGCGGCCCGGAGCGCCGACCCTTGGCCGGGGCCGACCCCGCTTCGGACAGGGACCCGATGTTGCCGAGCAGGCCGGCCAGGCAGGCCTCAAGGATGTCCCCCAGTGGCGCCGACCGCGTGTTGAGGCGCAGCCCGGCGTCCCGGGCCGCCTCGCGCAGTTGGCCCACCAGGTCAGTCCACTCCCGCAAACGCGGGAAGCTGAGGTGCTCGCGCTGGCACAGGCGCCGGAACTGGTTCGAGCCCAGGGCTGAGCGCTGCTCCTTGAGGTAGCGCCAGAGCCGCAGCAGGGCGGCGAAGTCGCCGCCCTCGACGGGCTCGCCCGCCGGCGCCCCGCGTGGCTCGACCGCCGCCACCAGCTCGTCGCTGGCGAAGCGGGCGTGGAGGGCGTCGGCGGTGGCCCGCTGGTCGGCGGGCCGTTCGCGCAAGTCCTGGACCGACAGTCCGGCCACCAGCGTGATGACTTCCTTGAGACAGGCCAGCTTGTCGGCCTCGACGACCATGCGGGCCAGCCGGGGGTCGACCGGCAGGGCCGCCAGCTGGTGGCCGATCCGGGTGAGCCGGATGTCATCGGTGCGGTCGGCTTTGCCCTGGCGCAGCGCCCCCAGCTCGGTCAACAGGCGCAGCCCGTCGGCCACCTGGCCGCGGTCGGGCGCCTCGACGAAGGGGAAGGCGGCGATGTCGCCCAACCGGGCGTCCGCCATCTTGAGGATGACCGACGCCAGGTTGGTCCGGAGGATCTCGGGCTCCGTGAACTCCGGCCGGGCGGCGTAGTCCTCCTCGGAGTACAGCCGCAGGCACACACCCGGCGCCACCCGCCCGCAGCGGCCGGCCCTCTGGTCGGCGCTGGCCCGCGAGATCGGCTCGATCGGCAGGCGCTGGACCTTGGTCTTGGCGGAGTAGCGCGAAACTCGGGCAGTCCCGGGATCGATCACGTAGCGCACGCCGGGCACGGTCAGCGAGGTCTCCGCCACGTTCGTCGCCAAGATCACGCGCCTGCCGGGGTGGGGCGTGAAGACCCGGCCCTGCTCGGCCGGCGTCAGGCGGGCGAACAGCGGCAGCACTTCGAGTTCGGGGAACGCCCCGGCGATGGCGCGGGCGGCGTCCTTGATCTCCCGCTCGCCGGAGAAGAAGGCCAGGATGTCGCCAGGCCCCTCGCGGCACAGCTCCGCAACGGCGTCGAGCAACCCGGCCACGGGGTCGCCGGCTTGGGCGGCCTCGTCGCCCGGCGGGCGGTAGCGGATCTCCACGGGGTAGGTCCGACCGGAGACTTCGACGACCGGGGCGCCGTCGAAGTGGGCGGCGAAGCGGGCGGTGTCGATCGTGGCCGAGGTGACGATGACCTTGAGGTCAGCTCGGGCGGCCAACAATTGCTTGAGGTAGCCCAACAGGAAGTCGATCGTCAGCGAGCGCTCGTGGGCCTCGTCGACGATGATCGTGTCGTAGCGCCGCAACTGGCGGTCGTGGCCGATCTCGGCCAGCAGGATGCCGTCCGTCATGACCTTGAGCCGAGTGTCGGCCCCGGTCGTCTTGGCGAAGCGGACCTGGAAGCCGACCGATTGCCCCAGCGGCTCCCCCAACTCCTCGGCCACGCGGGCGGCCACGGTGCGGGCGGCGATGCGCCGGGGCTGGGTGTGGCCGATGCGTTGCCGGCCGAGGCCGAGGCAGATCTTCGGCAGTTGGGTGGTCTTGCCCGACCCGGTCTCGCCGGCCACGACGACGACCGGATGGTCCTCGATCAGCCGGGCGATCTCAGCCGCGTGGGCGGCAATCGGCAGGGCCGGATCGAGGGCGAGGTCCATCCGGCCAGCCTAACCAGACGGGGCGCGGCGCGGTCAGGAGCGTGGGTCGAAACGCTGCGCTGAGCCAGGCTGCCAGCCCGGCGCCCGCGTGACCTGGTTGAGGTGGGAGCGGGCGGGGCCTGGAAAACTCGCCGGAACCGGCGCCCGCGTGACCTGGTTGAGGTGTGAAGACCCTTGGCGCGCGCTTCCCCACAGCCGGCGATCGCGTGGTGTCGTCGGGGGTCGGGCTCAGGTGGCGGTGATGAATTCGGCCAGGATCATCCCGGCGATGACCACGCCCAACAGGATGCGGTAGCCGATGAAAACCGTGAAACGGTTCGAGGAGACGAAGCGCAGCAGCCAGGCGATGGCGGCGAAGGCCACGACCAGGCTGACCAGCGTGGCCACCCCCGTGGCGGCCCAGCCGACCCCCCGCGCCACGTCGCCGTAGGACTGGTAGGCCTGGAAGAGACCCGAGGCGGTCAGCGCGGGGATGCCGAGGAAGAAGCTCCAGCGCGTGGCGGTCACCCGGTCGATGCCGCGGAAGAGGGCCGCCGAGATCGTCGCGCCGGAGCGGGACACGCCGGGCACCAGGGCCAGGCACTGGACAGCGCCGATGATCAGGCCGTCCCAAACGGTCAGCGACGCCTCGCCCCTCGGGCCGCCGCGCCGGGACCGGCCCGAGGCCAGCCGGGCGGAGAAATGGTCGGCCCCCCACATGACGAAGCTCCAGCCGACGAGGGCGCCGGCCACCACCCAGAGGCTGCGCAGGGGCCCCTCGATGACGTTCTGCAAGGCCAGGCCGACGACGCCGATGGGGATCGAGCCGACGATGACGGCCCAGCCCAGGCGATAGTCGGTGCCCCGGCGGTCCTTGTGGCGCAGCCCGACGAACCAGCCGACGGCCAATCGCACGATGTCGCGCCAGAAGTAGATGATGGCCGCCAGGATGGCGCCGACCTGGATGATGGCGGTGAACGCCGTCACGCCGCGGTCGTCGATCGGCAGGCCGAGGAGTTTCTCGGCCACGGTCAGGTGGCCCGTGCTGGAGACGGGCAGGAATTCGGTGATCCCTTCGACCACTCCGAGGAAGATCGCTTCGAGCCATGTCATAGGTGGGGAGTCCTTCCGCGTCGGGGCAACTCTAGTGATTTGAGCCGACCGCGCCCCGTTTTTCGGCCGACGATCTGCCGCCCGTTCGCGGCCCACCCGCCAGCACGAGGACGCGTCCCGCCCCCGGGGGCCGCCTCCTGACCTCGAAGGGCCACACCCCTCAACCCCCCCGGCTCGCGACCATCGACTCCGCCACGATCGTCGGGGCGAACGCCCCACCCCTCAACGCCCGGCTCGCCGCGCACCCGAGGTCATGATCGCTCAGGCGAGCCAACCGGTGGCGGCCAGGTGGTCCTCGATGATCTCCTTGAGCCGGGCCACGCCGTCGCTCGGGCCGAGGTCGACGGTGTGGGAGGGGGCGTCGAGGACACCGGCGAAACGCTCCGGGACTGGCGCCGGACGGCCGATGGCCTCAGTGATCGTGGTGGCGAACTTGATCGGAAGGGCCGTCTCTAAGCAGATCATCGGGGCACCGCCCGAGCTTTCGCCCAGTGTCCGCCGGCCCACGGCCACCCCGTCGGCCGTGTGAGGATCGATCAGGACGCCCCGCTCCTCGTGCAGTCGCCTGATCGTCGCCACGCGATCGGCGTGGCTGGAGCGGCCGGCGCCGAAGCCGAACCGGTCCAGCGCCCTTCGGACCGCCGCGTCGCCCAAGTCGAAGACCCCGTCGGCCGGCAGCACCCGGCCGAACAGCCGCGCCACCTCGGCCGCGTCCCGGTCGAGCAGGTCGAAGAGGAACCGCTCGAAGTTGCTGGCCTTGGAGATGTCCATCGACGGGCTCGACGTCGGCACGGTCTCGGCCGACGACCGCACCCGGTAGACGCCGGTATCGAAGAACTCGGGCAGCACGTCGTTCTCGTTGCTCGCCACGATCAGGCGGTTGATCGGCAGGCCCATCTGACGGGCCACGTGGCCGGCCAGGATGTTGCCGAAGTTGCCCGTGGGCACGCAGAAGTCGACCGGCGCGTCGTCGTCCCGGGCCACCTGCAGCCAGGCCGCCACGTAGTAGACGGTCTGGGCGATCAGCCGGGCCCAGTTGATCGAGTTGACGGCGCCCAGGCTGTGGCGGGTCTTGAAGTCGGCGTCGGCGTTGACCTGCTTGACCAAGTCCTGGCAGTCGTCGAAACTGCCGGGGACCGTGACGTTGACGATGTGGGGGTCGTCCAGGCCGTACATCTGGCCGCGCTGGAAGTCCGTCATGCGGCCCTGCGGCGACAGCATGAAGACCTGGAGCCGCGCCCTGCCGCGCAGGGCGAACTCGGCGGCCGAGCCCGTGTCGCCCGAGGTGGCGCCCACGATCACGAGGCGCTGGCCGCGGCGGCCCAGCTCGTACTCGAACAACTCGGCCAACAGTTGCATGGCGACGTCTTTGAAGGCGGCCGTCGGACCGTTGGACAGGTGGGCCAACCAGACGTCGTCGTCGAGCCGGCTGACCGGGATGGTGTCGGTCCCGCCGAAGGTTGCCGGCGCGTAGGCCCGCTGGCACAGCGCCAGCAGGTCGGCCGACGGGATGTCGTCGATGTAGCGCGAGAGCACGGCCCAGGCCAGGTGGGGGTAGCCGCGCTCGGCGTACATCCGGCGCAGTTCGGCCCGGTCCCCTCGGTCCAATGGGGGGAAAGTCTCCGGCCAGTAGAGCCCGCCGTCTGGGGCCAGGCCCTCCAGCAGAATGTCGCAGAACCCCACCGGTTGGTCGGTCGGCAGGCCCCGGGTCGAAACGTAGCGCACGGGGTGAGAATACCGGGCGAACCAGCCCGCCGGCTCGCCCGCGCCCCTGGGAGAAACACCCGCGAGAGGCGGGCGAACTCACCGTCGTCGAACACCGCGCGCGGCGCGCGGCAAACGCCGAGGAGCGCGGGCCAGAACGCCGTCGTGACCAGACCCCTAGCGACCCTCCGCCGCCGCGATGAGGCGGTCCACCGCCGCCGTGGCGCGCACCCTCAGCGCGCGGACCATGGCGTCGGGGTTGTCGGCGCCGAAGACCGCCGCCCCGGCCACGAACGTGTCGGCGCCCGCCTCGGCGCAGCGTTCGATGGTCTCCAACGAGACGCCGCCTTCGACTTGGACCCGGATGTCGAGATTGGCGGCGGCGATGAGGTTGCGCAGAACCATCACCTTGGGCAGCACGAGGTCGAGGAAGGGCTGGCCGGCGAAACCCGGCTCGACTGTCATGAGCAGGACGCTGTCGAATTCGGACAAGAAGTCCGTGATCGCCGCCGGAGCGGTCGACGGCTTCAGGGCCACCGACGAGCGGGCGCCCTGGGCGCGCAGCTGACGGGCCAGACGGATCGGCGCCTCGGCCGCCTCAATGTGGAAGGTGACCGACTCGGCGCCCGCCTCGGCGTAGGCCGGGGCCCAGCGGTCGGGCTGGTCGATCATGAGATGGACATCGAGAGCCTTGGTGGTGCAGCGGCGGACGGCTTCCACGGTGGCCAGGCCGAACGTCAGGTTGGGCACGAAATGGTTGTCCATGACGTCGAGGTGGATGGCGTCGGCGGAGGGGATCCGGGCGATTTCGTCGGACAAGCGACCGGCGTCCGCGCTGAGAACGCTGGGCGTGACCTGTAACTCCACGGTGCCAGCCTATAGGGCCCGGTCGGGGACAGCCCACGGTCACGCGGGCGACCGCCGGCAGTCGGTCGGCCAAGGCACGCCCGCCACAGGCCGGTGCGGTCGATCGTTCGACATGGGAGAGGCTGTGCCTGAGCCGATCGCGTCCGCCGGTCACTGCCGCCGCAGGAGGGCGACAAACATGGCGTCGGTGCCGTGACGGTGGGGCCACAGTTGCAGGTACGGGCTGTCGCCCGCCAACCCCGCCAACCCCGGCGGCAGCGCCTCCCCCACGGGGATCACGTCCACGTCACCACGGGCGCCCAGGACCGACTCCACCACCTCGACGGTTTCCGCCGGATGGGGCGAGCACGTGGCGTAGGCCACGACGCCGCCCGACCGGGCCAAGTCCAGGGCGCTGGCCAGCAGGGACCGCTGGAGCGGCACGAGTTCCGCCAGGTCGTCGGCCGTCTTGCGCCAGCGGGCGTCGGGCCGCCGCCGCAGGGCACCCAGGCCGGTGCAAGGACCGTCCACCAGGATGCGGGCGAAAGTGCCCGGTCGCCAGGGCGGTCGGCGACCGTCGCCGGTGACGACCGCCGGCGGTCCGGCCTGCCGCGAGTCGAATGCCCGCAGGGCTTGGCCCACCAACTGCGCCCGGTGCGGCGACAGCTCGTTGGCCACGAGCCGCTCCCCCGTCGCCCGCGCCAGCCCGGCCAGGAGGGCGGCCTTGCCACCCGGCCCGGCACAGAGATCCAGCCACGGCCCGGCCGGGGCCGATGGCCACGACAGCGCCCAGGCCACGAGCTGGCCACCCTCGTCGATGGCGCCCGCCCGACCGGTCCGCACAGACTCGAGCCGACCGGGATCCCCGGTCGTGGCGACGGCGAAGGGTGACCAGCGCCCCGGCGCGCCAGCCGACTCCGCCCGCAGCTCGTCGACCGTCATCAAGCCCGGGCGGACGGCCAGGCAGACGTCGACCGCCCGGTTGTCGGCGGCCAGGGCCAAGGCCGCCTCGTCGGCGCCCAGCAGGTCGACGACGACCTGGGCGATCCACGTCGGGTGGCCGGTCCGCAGCGCCAAGGCCTCGACCGCCCCCAGACCCTGGGCCAGGTCGTCCAGCCAGTCGGCCAGGGATCGGGCGGCCACCCGGCGGAGAACGGCGTTGACCAACCCGGTCAGCCGCTGGCCGACCGTCGCCCGGGTCAGATCGACGATCGAGGACACCGCGACGGCGGCGGGCAGCCGCAGGGCCAGCGCCTGGTGGGTGCCCAGGCGCAGCAGGTCGACGGCGGCGGGCTGCAAGCTGACCAGCGGACGACCGCCCGCCCGTTCGATGATCCGGTCGTAGACGAGCAGCCAGCGGCACGTGCCGGCCACCAGTTCGGTACACAGTGCGGCCCCACGGCGGTCAAGGTCGGCCCCGGCCAGACCTTTGGCCAGCGCCAGGTTGGCGTAGGCGCCATCCCCCGTCACACTCCGCAGCACGTCGAACGCCAGCCGGCGGGCCGGGTCGTGGCGTTCCCCCGCGGCGGCTTGGGCGCGGCCGCCGCCGGCAGCACGGGCCGCCGACCGTCCGGAGCGCCCGCCGACACCGTCGACGCCGAGCGACGGCGCGGGTTCGCCGGGACCACCCTCGGCGACCCGGCCCGCCGAGGGGCGGGACCCACTCGGACGGGCTGTCGAAGGAGGAGGAGAAGTAGAAGAAGTCACGACGCGAACCCCTCGGCCCGCAGCGTCCCGGCGCCGCGCCAGCCCCGCGCCCAGTCCGGTCCCCGCATCGGCCGTCTGCCCTCAGGGACGACGTCGAGCAATCTCAGAGCGGTCGTGCCGGTACCGGCCAGGACTTCCCTCTTCCGCGCCAGGATCTCGCCGGTCGCAACGACCTCGTCCGTGGTCTGCGCCAGCTGGACGGTCAGGCGCTTCCCGCCCACCACCGTCCAGGCCCCCGGCTCGGGATTGGCCGCCCGGATCAGCCGGTCCAACCGCTCGGCCGGCAGAGCCCAGTCGAGGTGCACCTGATCCAGAGTGATCTTGGGCGCCAGACTGACCGGTCCGTCCTCCTGCGCCACGGGCTCGACGCCGTCGGCCGCCGCCGCCACGGCCTCGACCAGTAACTCCGCCCCCGCCTGGGCCAACAGGTCGAGCAACTGTCCGGCCGTCGTGGTCGGACCGATCGGGACGCTCAGACTGCCGTAGACCGGCCCGGCGTCAAGGGCCGTGACCAGGCGGAAAGTCGTCGCCCCCGTGGTGGCGTCGCCCGCCAGGATGGCGTGCTGGACCGGGGCGGCCCCCCGGTGGCGGGGCAAGAGGGAGAAGTGGAGGTTGATCCAACCCAGCCTGGGCAGGGACAGCAGCGGCGCCGGGACGAGGCCGCCGTAGGCCACGACAGGGCAGCAGTCGGGGGCCAACTGGCCCAACCGCTCGGCCAGGGCGAGATCCTTGGCCGACGCCGGTGTCAGGCACTCGACCCCGTGTTCCTCGGCCCAGGCCTGGACGGGCGAGACGACCGGCCGCCCGCTGCGGCCCCGGGGCGCCGGCGGGCGGGTCAGGACGGCCGCCACGTCATGGCCGGCCTGGGACAGGGCCTCCAGGCTGGGCAGCGCGACTGCGGGCGTGCCGGCGAAGACGAGACGCATCGGACTCCTTCCCCTTGGGGGGGCTGCTTCATTCGCCCGAAGTCTACGAGAGTGGCCCGAAGCAGACCGCTGGGGCGAACCCGCCCGCTGGTGGCCGCGCCCGCGCCGGTCGGCGCGACGGACCGCCGAGCGCGATCCCCGACCACGACCGCGTGCCGCGAAGCGGCCGGCGCGGGCGACTCGGAGGCTGCGCATCGGCGCGGCTGGTCGGG
>JGI20166J26741_11484362_pt1 | contig 12971 bp, 6 predicted proteins | sample TergutCu122P5_FD_26741 | JGI IMG/M metagenome (IMG submission 26741)
CTGCATTTATTACAGGTTGTTTTGGTGTTGACATAATTTTTTATATTGAAAATAAACAAAGTTACAATTATTTGAAAAACATGCGTTCTTTTTGCGCCACACTGTATATGTGTGTGTGTGTGTGTGTGTGTGTGTGTGAAGACAAAGCCTTTACATAACACACTGGGTTGGCAAAAGTGAATGTGAATAATCTGTGCCCACAGTGTACTGTGAAAAGTATCTCTGTTGCATTACTCACTAATAACAAGGTACAAATTCAGGTGTCTATTATCAGTGTAGTGCCATGTTCACTGCACTTACTGCTTCTGTATGACTGTCCTTTAAAGTGTTTATGAATAAACAAATGAATGGTTTAGTGCTACTAAAGAAGTAAACTTTTAAATTAGTGTACATTAGTTACATACAACAGTGTAAGTGTAACAAAATGGAAATATATTGCTCTCTAGAACAAGAAGGTGCACTGGCAGCTTTCATAGAAAATTCAATAAAAATGCATGAAACCTTTGCTAGTTGTGGGGGTTATATTCTTGAGAACTCCTGTGAATGGTGAAACTGTGATGGGCATAATTGAGACCTTATGGCCAAAATGAAGTTCATGGAACCAAGACACATGCAGTATGATAATTGTAAATTAATGATTTATGAGCTTGAAAATATTTGTGTTGGTGTTTATTGGAATGACATCAGTGTTTGTGCCTGAAAGTTGTCAGGGTGATGACGCAATGTGGAGTGCATGGTGGAGGAGGAAACAGAAGACTTGGTAAAGCAAGAGATGATCTTTGATAGCTTTGTCATTTGCATACACTTCCCTGTGAACATTCTGTATTTCACAATGTCTGCATAGCTGCTGAGTGAGACAGGACGCATGTGGCATCATGTACTACTGTGCATGCTTACACAAGTGTGACCAAAAATGAGAAAGGGACCTACACCAACATGCGCAAACCTGTACACTATGAGGGTCAGCTGTAATATATTCTGCCTTCCAAAGGTATTGTGGGTTAATGTTTTTGACATTCAACATCCTGTTGTGTTATTCAGTAAATCAATACACAGACTTTGTGTGTTTACGTACCCTTCAAGTTTGCAAAACAAGGGGGGTCTGTTTCTCCATCATGCACTACATGAACATGATACTGAAAAATTTAATCATGCTTTAAGATTTGTGTCACATAGTGTATGAACCACAATTGGCTTACATGGATGTAAATGTAGCAATTTTATTGCAGTATGTGCTGATGCTGCTAAGACACCCATTTGCTCTGTACATCACAACAACAGTTTTATTGAAGATGTCTCCAATCTAGCACCTCTTTGTCTGGCTTTTTCTCAGTTTGCATGTGTATTCTGCATGTTCTTCTTCTGCCTAAAAAATTAACCTGTTGCTGAAAAGTGTTTACATACTAAAAAATAGTTTTTTTTAATGTTTAGAAATTACACATCAGGAACCTTTCATCTGCATTTACTATATTGCTTATGGTAGGAACAGTATTTAGCATATACATCGTACAGGAACGTCTGGTGTAGCAATGGTATTCCCATTGTAACTGAAGGCTGACTGGCTTGACTTCATAACCACAGACACAACAGCATCTGCAACAGGTTGTGTAGGTGGCTTGCTACGTCAGCCCAGTATTATGAAATAAGGCAGTAAACAGGAAGTGACTAATGATATGGAACAAATAAATGAAGGGCTGTATATAAAATAAGTGTTCAAAATTCACAAATTTCACACTTTGCCAGAAACTGTCTGGCAGTTTATACAATGCATAGGAATTGTGTACGTTGCTTGAATACCATACTTGGTAACATTCGTCTTTTGAAGTGCTGCCTGCTCCATTTCTTTGTTATTTACTTGTTATGAAGGTATGTGAATTTTTGCATCATACATATTCTTGATAATACTGATATTCTCTATGCAGGGATCACTTCTTTATCAGCCCTCGTCACCACATTACCGCAAACAAGCATTTGAAGCAATAAGCCTAGCTGATGGAGGCTTCGTAGCTGACCCTCAGTCTTCCACACTTCAGTACAATAACATGCTCTCATCTGCATCAAATTATTCCCCTGGACTACCCATTGATGATGCTAATTTTTATGTACCACATTCAGAAAATGTACATATTAGTGGTGATGGCCGAGTAAGGAATGGTTCTGGTGCTGACTGGCCTCAGAACTTGACATCTGTATTTCATAACCAGAGTACTACAGAAATAAATGTATCAGAACGAAGAGATAATCTCTCAACACAAAATGCAAATTACTCTGATAGGATTCATGTCCACAGAAATGTGGATAGTGCGGACTTCCAGTGGCAGCAAAATGCAGTTCATAACAGATCAGGTGCATCAGCAACAAACAAACTGAATGTTAGTGGTGTATTCTCTAGCCTTAATGAGTATCTGAATGCTGGAAAAATTGAGATGAAAGTTGGTGATGTCAAAATTGTTAGCAATCAGACATCATGGAATCCAGCCAGACATCTGCCTGCTGAGTCAGAAGAGAATGGTAATTGTGCAGTTAACTATACTGACACATCACTGGTTGTGGATACTAAAGGAAAGAATGGACATAGTCCTCCTATGTTGTATCCTTCAAATGATACAGAAATACAAACACAAATTTTGAGTGGAAGAAATGTAAGTGATGACTTTCAAGAAAATCACAGTAATGACCTTGTGTCAGCAAGTAATCAATGGGAAAATGTGATTGATGTTTGTAAAAGAAGTGAAAACTCTGCCCAGCATTCATTTGCTGATTTAATTCCTGTTTCTTATTCACGGTCTGTGCAAGATGAAGCAAATGCTTCAGGGCAGTCTGTCGTTGGTGATAATACTTCATCAGATGAAACACCAGACTTACTGGATACAACCATCAATTCCAATAAATCTGGTAGCTTCAATAATGTGAGATTTTCAAACCCTCAAATTAGGGATGGTTCGCATATCAATATCCTTAATGGTGACAGTTCAACACCACAGTTTTTGACTGCAGTAACCAGTGGCTTAGACCTTCAGAATATTTGTAAGGACAAGAAAGCTGCCCTCACATTTCTGCCAGACGTTGCAGCATCTGGAAGACATCTTCTGGAAACTTCAAGGATTTTTGTGTCAAGTGATCTTGTCAGCAGCCATGGTTCTGGAGTGCTCAGTAGTGAGGAGCTATCAGGTTTTAACAGCACAGGATTGGATCTTGTCAGCCATAAGGCAGAAACAGATGAGAACATGGTAATTTTGCCATCACTTGACTCAAGTGAAATTATTTCAGTAGAAGGAAGTGTGATAAGTAATACATTTAGGTCTTCTGTGTCTTCATCTGACAATGCCATACATGCTGAAGATACAAGTTCAGACATGTCAAAAGAGCCTAGAAAGGAGAATTTTGGAGTTTGTGGTCAGCTTCACAATGCTTCCTTTCCAAATTCATTGGAATCAAAATCAAGTTTGTTTAGTGACATTCTATGGAACAAGGATAATTCAGAAGTAAGAGAACATGGAGGTACAGATGATGTACCAATAAAACCTGTACCTGTTGGTTTTAGTGTAATGGATGTGTTGAGTGATGCTGAATTACAGCAATATTTGCAAGAATTGGAGGATAATGATAAGGGTCATGAAACTTGTCAAGATGGTATGATGGAAAGTAAAGCAAAGACTGAAATAGTTTTATCTTCAGAGTGTCAAGATTCATCAGTTTCAAGTTCCAGAATAAATATCAATGAAGAATTACTAGCAAAAAGCTACAAATCTGGAAGTAGAAGAGATGATGAAAATTCTGAGTTCTTGGATGGCACCAAAAAAATTATTGAGATAAAAGATGAAACAGTTGTTGAAGATTTTCCTGATGATTTTAATAAAGCAGAGTCCCTGAAAATGTGTTCTACTGTTCGTACAGAGGTGCTAAAATGCTCCATTTCCAGTGAGAGTTCAATACCTCCCCAGCATGTCAATGCTGTGAGTTCACCAGATGAAGAGTCTACATCCAGCACTATAGGAACTCTTTCCTGTGCTACAGATAAGCATACAACAAACACAGAAGAACTACCTATAGTCTCTGGTTTTACATCCATAAACAAATTAAAAATAGTTTCTCCACTTTCTCCTATATCTGGTACTTTGACAGGCGAAACTATCACTAAACCTATTACAACTGCAAATATGCCTCAGAGTAAGGAAACTGTAGTTTCAGATGAAACTTCTCAACCTGTACCAACTGTGCCAGCTGCAACCACAGTTACTTCCAAACCATCCTCAGTTATTACAAATCTAGTTTCCATTGACTGTCAGCAAATCAATGAGAGCTGTCACCAAGAAGGCCTTGGTAATGATAGGCATTTAACCGATGATCTTGAATTATCTGAGAGGGTGCGTGATATAACAGTAGACATCGAAGTTAAATCAGAAACTGAAAAACCACATTTAATGTCAATTGAAATTAAATCACAAAGTAGAGAGGAAAGTGTTTATGATACAGAGAAAATTGAAAGTGGAATATTGCCTCAAAATGGGGCCTTACTGACATTAACTAATGTATCATCAAGACAGGAAACCAATTTTGGTTCAGCTGATAATGTTCTGCGTACCCCTGAAATAATTTCATTTTCAAATGAAAAAAGTTCCTTTGAAACCACAGCGAGTGAATTAGTACCAGTTTCAGAAAATGGTGTGTCTCAGCCATCCATTGTATACAGTACACCTGAAAAAGATATTTCACATCCAGATAGGAAGACTGATGATTCTAGAACCGTTGTCATGGGTGTGTCTGAAGTTGGGTTCTCAGAAGTGCAGAGCTGTCTTGTTCGAACGCCGAGAGATGGTACCACAATCAATGTTCTGGGAGAAGAGGAGCGTCCAACAAGACCCAAGTATTTATTTCTTCCTTCAAAGATAACTGTTGAAAATGAACAGTATGACTCTGAAAACTCTCAGGAGTCACCACCAATATCAGAAGCTGTTGGTAAGTTGGACCCTAAGTCTTCTGCATCGTAAAGTTTGGTAGCTGTAATAGGTACTGAAAAGAATATTTGGATGTAAGAGATGGGAAGTGACAGAAAGCAGTAGAAAACTGTAGGGTTTGATGCTTTGCAGTTCATGTTCCTTATTAAGTATTACTAGGAGACAAGTCAGTGACAATTATATGAGTAATATGTGTAGTACACAGAAAAAAGATCAGAAATGTATGTAGGAGAGGCACAAAGAGTAATCACTTACCATATGAAGTTCTATAAAACCATCATTTTAAGCAGTAAAACAAAATGTGTTCTGGAGGTGTCTTATTCTGCTGGCTTCATGTTTACAAAAGAACAGTTACATAGAAATATTCTTGTCCTGACAAATTACAAAAAAACAAGACTATGGCAAATGCATACTCTGAGTTACCTGTGCTCCTAAGGTGCTTTGAGCACCCTCTGAGAGCTTAGAAAATGTTGCACTGAAATGCAATATCTCCTTCAACTAAAGAACACTGCTCCTCCTACCGTCTTTGGCATTTAATGCACCATATTCAAGTCTTCTGTAATTCGCTATTCATTTTGCTCATCATACACTGGACAGAAAATGTTCTTCTTGTCTGTCTTCATTTTTCTTGAATATGATTGTCTGTCCAGCAATAGGTCCATCATAGAATTATTTTGTTCTGTTATTCTTAGTTATGTCCAGGAGTGAAATTTTGAATAGAGAACATGTCGTTATCCCTGATCGCCTCTCTGCCCTGCCCCTCTTGATGGCGGTTTTGCTTTTGGCAAGGCAAAGGTGTTTTATTCTTGAGGCTACTGGCAGATGTATTACCCTCTGATGCTCTCTTCTCATTGGACACAGGCATTTGTAATTCCGTATGATTTTCGCTGGCTGGGTCCTTGGTCTAATTTCCTTGGGCCAATCATTGAATTCTGATGGAAGAAAATCCTCATCAGAAATCACGTGTGGGTGAAATGGATGTAGTCCTGTAACTTGAATTATTTATTTTGCCTTCTTCATGTTGGCAACATTTTCACTGGCATTTCACAAAATGTACAACTGGAACATGGCTCTTTCATTTAGTTACTGTACTCATCAGATTTATTTATTGAATGCTACCCAAGCCCAAAACCATGCTGCATACTGTTTATAATTCCCTGAAGCTGAGGCACTTGGACTCTAGTTGGTGCAGATGGCTTTCATTTTTTTCCTTAAATTTGATTCATTTGTGTCCAGAGCCGTGGCTACTTTTCTTTGGCTTTCTCAATTTAAGATTCTTTGTGTTGCTTCAGTAAGAAGTTCCTGTGTGTAAATCACTTTTCTGTTTGACTGTCTTACATATTTTGAAGCCATTCTGTAAGGCAGTCAGATTTTACAAAGAAATGGTACAGAAGGAACATTAAGAATATACATTTCCCAACTGAAGAATATTCATTTCTAAAGAGTGCACAGATTGACCCGAAGAGTATGCATGCACTGTTAATGGTCTCCTGATGTGCGCACTCTTTGGTGCTAGCAACATGATTGTGAAAATGAAGGCTAGATAACAGAACAAGTGAGAAATGAGAAACGTGTGTGTGTGTGTGTGTGTGTGTGTGTGTGTGTGCGCATGTGCGTGCGTGTGTGGAAACATGCCTTTTAAGTTATGCATAAAAACCATGTACCAAAATGTATCTCCTGACTTCAGGCATTCAGATAGGCACCAAAAAAATTACATCAAGAAAACTGAAATTAGCTTCTTACCTTTTAAACACACACAAGTATACTCTTTCTGAATCCTTCTGCTACTCACTCATGGTAAGATGGCTAACAAAACAAGTGCAAAATGAATTGTGTCAATGTCATCAACTGTTAGAAAATTGGTCTGCATACTTTTAGGGGCTTAATGCTTCCACATGCCCTAGGTATACAAAATTTTTGTAATAAAGACTGAAGAGAAGAAATTACTTGAGAGTCCTCATGGACACAGGTGAAAGAATAATATTAAAGTGTATCTTGAAATACAACGTTTAGGATGTGGACTGATTGTAATGGTGTAGGATATAGTCTACTGTCATGCTGTAGTGAACAGAGAACTGAAGGACTGAGTGGCTGTTATCCTGTCAGTGCTAAATCCATGGGGTTCATTGATCAGTTAGTGCACTAATAACAAGTCTGACTCATGGCCATAATGAGGGGGGCAGTAGCTACCGGAAGATTTTGACTTTTTTTTTTTTCACGGGTAGTTGTTCCTTTTTACTCCTTGAACTTGTAAATTACTTTGCTTTGAAGTATGGTTCATGAAAAATGTATTATTTGAACAGAAAAGATAAAATTATGAATTCTGCAGCATTTGGTGGAAAATAAAGCAGAGATTATGCAGTATGTCTTAAAAATGCAGTAAATTTCCATGTTGCAGAAATACATAAAATTAATTTCAATGGTTGGTTTTGTATGTGTCTTTACATATGTGATTGTAGGTCATTCAGATGTTAAATACATGTAAAGAGTGGGCAGTTTTTCTTTTTAAAGGAAGCCTCATGGTGTTAATATAAAATGTACCTGACTTTAAATGTAGGTCCTCCAGGAGGAACCACACTGTTGGAAGCAGAGGCAGCTTGTTCTGAAGCTGTGGACAACATTCCTCTCTCATCTCCAGACATATCTGAGTCTTCATCCATTGAACAGGCTGTATTGCCCATACCTCCTCTGCAGATAGCCACACCCTTGTCAGATGACATGTCGGACATACTATCACCAGAAGAACGAAGTCTAGGCAAGCTTCCACCTTTTTGGGTGCCTGATGCTGATGCACCAAACTGTATGCAGTGTGAAATCAAATTTACTGTTCTCAAGAGGAGACATCATTGCAGAGCTTGTGGGAAGGTGATTTAAATTTCACTGTTCTTGTGCTTTTATGCTAGGTACAGTACAAGACATATTCAGTACCACCAGGACCTAAGGGTTGCCAAATGTCATAATTTTTCAGACACTAGAATGTTACACCTCAGGTGTATCGTACTGTACCTAGCAACCTCATGGACAGACCTAACCATTCCCATTTAATTTGTCACTTGATAAACTTTCCTTTTTTTTGTGCTGCATTCCATTCTCCTTTAATCACTACTCAGTGGTGTGTGTGTGTGTGTGTGTAATGTAAGCAACCAACATCAAACCAGAATTTCACTTTTATAATCAAAATATTCACTACACTGCTGCCAGTTGATGAAATAGTGAACTGTCTTGTGCTTGTTAGTCGGTTTCTGGTAAATAAAAGCTTTCCAGATAATCCAGTACTGGATATTGTAGCTTTTCATGTGTTTAGTTATTAAATGTACATGTGTCTGGATATGGGTTGAAGTGTGACCGACCTTGATAAAATCACAGTTCCTTTAATAGGCATACTAGTATGCTGGTTCCCAGTGACCTGGGCAGGCTAGGAACACTCACTTTTGTAGTTACCGTGGAAACCCCACAACCCATACAGACAAGTGACACCCATTTACGAAGTTACCATGGAAACCTGAAGGATGTTTGTATATTATACTTTCATAGTGGTGCCCGTATTTAGTGTGGACACCCGATAATGCGAGTGTGTGTATGTATGTATGTATAATATACGGTAGTATTAGTGCTCACTAATTTCTGTGCACGCCGCATTCTTGAAGTTTGTTGTCCTGCATTAATTTCTTAGGCTTCAGTGTGTTCTTCCAGTGTTATTTCAACTCTTCCTCTGCTTGATGCCACGTGGTTTGCTGTCAAAGTATCTGCACTTCTTTGTTCGTTTTGACGATTTGTATTCAGTTCTTAAAGGGGTTAACAATCTTGATTAGATTACATTGCTATTCTTCATATTGTACTTACATGTTTCTGTTCTCATCTTCATTGCATTCTTACATCTCCCTCATTGATGGACATTTTGCTTGGATTCTCTAAGGGACCATCTTCCTTTGTTTCATCACCAGAATCTTCAGCTACAGTTTCTGCTTCTGCTTGCCAGCATAGCTCCGTGTTGGAGCAAAACAGAGCTTTGCATTTATTAGCTCTTCATCTTTTGTGAGTGCTTTGGTGTATTCATCGGGTGTTAGATAGATAGCTTCATTCTCAACCACAGTATGTGCTCTCTTGTGCCTTGAAGTTGTATTCTCCTCTCATCTGGTGGTAGTCAGTGGAACTTCCAAGTGTGACATCACACAGTGGACACACTGACACTATTCAACTATAGTATAAGATATATACAGTTTATTGTGATTTTTTGCCTTATCAGCAGTTGTCACACAATCAGGATTATGTTTTAAAGTACATGTACTAGAACACTGTGATCACTTGGTACAAAGTGTTTATTTGCATATGAAGCCCATGCCATTGGTTCTATTACTGGACTGTGTATGACTTATTCTCAGTAGTTTGATTGTAGCATGTTTGTTTACAGTGAGTTTTCTGAAGGCCGTTTCAGTCCAGCTTTTTATACTAGATGTAACATCTTTTTGTGTTTTTATTATGAAATACAGCAGAACAGGAGCTTGTTATTGTGGATATCTGTATGGGGAAGAAATCCTATAAAAAGTGTCTTAGCAAGCATAGAAATCAGTTTCTTAGTGTTCCAGGTCATTTGAAATAAATAATATATTGACGGGTGAAAAAATTTTGAATACCAGATTCCTTGTTAAAGAAGAAGCAAGCAGAAACACAGTTTGTTCTTTCAGAAGAAACAATAGAAGATATTGGAGTGAGATTAGAAGCATCTCTACAGAACTTCAAGATGAAGATCCTAGAAAACTGGTGTATCAAACTTATCTGTACACACAGCCAAATAATTACATTGTTTGAAACCATACAGATTTACAGTGTTACAAATTTCCGGGTTTCAGAGTGTTTTGCTAGGGTACAGTTTTGTAACTGGTTCTGCGAAGCATGGGTAGTGGTGCAGTGGACCCGTTGTTACCGTATTTTATAGATGAGATTAATGAAACAGTCATGTACATACAGTAACAAATACTGGTCACCAGATAATCCTGACACAGAGTATGAACTTTAAAAATTCATCAGGTGTACAGTATTGGTAATTTGTAGATGGATAACATCATTCTTTTTCATAATTTGTTGACCAGCTGTCAAGGATGTCTAAGAGTTGAAGGAGGTCATTTGAAACACGTGCTTCAGCTTGTAGTAAACCATGCAAAATTGATTGTTAATGTGGATTTGGTTAAGAGGTTTGTAGATCCTGTAAGCAGTTTCCACTTTAAATTGGATTCTCTGTGTAATTCATTGAGTAAAAGAAAAAAGTTTCGGATAGATTCAGTGAGTACTGTGCAGTGACAATATGATGAACCAGGATAACTTAGTAGATGTAATGACTAGGCTACAGGCTGGATGATTATGGATTCACTTTTGAATGCTGGCCAGGGCAAGAGATTTTTCTTTTCACCACAGCATCCATATTGGCTCTTGGCTTCACCCAGCCTCCTATTCAATAGCCACTGTCATCTGTCTGTGGAGAAAAAGCATTCAGAGCATGAAGCTGATGTCTCACCTCTGTTTGGTGCCAAATGTCTATGGCTTGGTGTTCAACTAAGCACATAACTTCATTTACAGATCATGAATTCCTGGAAATTTAAAGCCTAGATTGCATGGATAAGGGAGTTTGGATACTTCTTCTGTTACACATTTAAATTATCACATACCTGGTTTGTCAGGTGCACAGCCCAATTATGGAGCGTCACCAGTACTGATAACTTTTAACTGCATAGGAAACTTTGTTGAATCCAGTGTCAGAAAGTTACCTGTTAGAGTGATGTGTGGTCAGCTTGCTGATAACAGCATATGGGGCATATCATGTTGGACAGTTTAACATTGTTTTATTAGCGAGAAAGTGTCTGTTGGTACATGTTGCTCATACAGTGTAAACTAAAAGCTGTAATTAGTGAACATAAAAATATCTGTTGATTACATTGCCTATACTAAGTAAACCACAGCATAAAATTTTGCACCACTGTATCAGATGTATTAGTCATTGATGATGGAGCTGAGCCAACTTCAGACCTGTTTGTATATCAATCATGCACAATTCTGTAACCCACTTGTCTGTTATAGTGATTCGTGCATTTACTCCTCACATTTATGCATATTATACCTAAGTATTATATGGAAGTCATTCGCTTGTTGATGCGCCTAATGCAGAGGGGTTATACACATTACAGGTCCTTTGCTCAAAGTGCTGCAGCCTTAAGTCTCGTTTGGAATACTTGGATAATTCTGAGGCACGGGTTTGTCAGCCTTGTTACACTACTCTTGCGAAAGGTATGTGGAATTTTTAAATCTGCATGCTTACATTTTGTAAGAATGTATAAGTTACCACTTTCCTTGTTTATTCCAGACATTGTGTGTATGTATGTGTGTGTGCGTGCGTGTGTGCAAGCATGTGTCCTCGCATACATGTTGAAATTTGTACTGCCTGTCAAGTATACAGTTTATAGTTTCATAAAAATGTTCATTTACTTTTGTAGAAATGTCACAGCATTTACAAAGCAAAGGAACATTGTACTCTTCAAGTGAACACACAGTGTTTCACTTGAAGAATATACTTGATATTCTACCATTACAGGATTCAATACTCATGCTAATTATTGATGACATTCCTTGGATGTTTGAATGCCAGTACACCTATAATGTTTTTGAAAGTACAGTCACACACAACTCACTCTTTTGTAAATGTTTATTATCTGGCAACTAGTTTTGACCCAAGTATAGGTAATCGTCATGTTCTTTTACATTGGCCTGTAGATGACTTATATGGGAGGTTGAAACTGGTAACAAACATTCGCAAAAGAGTGAGTTATGTGTGACTGAAGCCATCATTATACTTCTGAGTGTTACACCAATGAGGATGCTGCATACAAAGATTATTTGTGCTAAGCAAGTGCTCATCCACCAATACAAGAACCTGAAAACGACATTCATGATGTACCTGCCTATGAAGATGGAACAGACAAGAGTGTTTCGAAATGTTGGCATATAAACTTCAGATGCCGGGGAATTACCCAAAAGAAAGCATACTTACCTGCCTATGAAGATGGAACAGACAGAGTGTTCCGAAACATAGGCATATAAACTTCAGATGCCAGGGAATTACCCAGAAGAAAGCATACTTACCTGCCTATGAAGATGGAACAGACAGAGTGTTCCGAAACATAAGCATATAAACTTCAGATGCCAGGGAATTACACAGAAGAAAGCATACAACATTCAGAACACGGTGAAAGTTTGAAATCAAGAAGACATTCATGTTCTTGTACAATGGTCTGTTGGTGACCTATACTTGAGTTCGAAACTATTTGCCAGGTAATGAACATTCACAAATGAGTGAGTTGTAGGCGATTTAAACAATTGTTATACATTTGAGTGTTACACCAATGGGGATGCTTCATGTAAATACAACTATTATTTATAGTTTTACATACTACTGAATATTTTATGAAAACCAAATGTTAAACAAGCTCATTACCTTTTAATTTTCTAACAATTAAAGTTTTAATTATTAATCTATGTATATTTAGGATCGCTGTTTAACTGGCCAATCTGTATCTGGTACCAGATTATCTTTGCTTGAAGGGATACACGAGTTGTACTCGTCAATGGTAATGCTTACTTATCTGCTTTGTACCATTCCTTAAATTGTAGCTCCCTGATGGTGGCTGCAACAGAGCTGAAACATGTCAGAGAAAATATAATGTTAAATAACAAGGTTTGTGTATTGCCTAGTAAACTCCGTGGCCTTAGTCCGCGAGCGAACTATACCGACAGAGCGGCCGCCGCCGGTCGGCGAAGTAGTGCCCTAGTAAGTTTATTTAATTTGCATTAAAGAAGTAGTGAAGTGAAATACACAGAAGATGCAAACTATTAAAATTATTGGTCTCCAAACCTGAAATCCACTTTATATATATACAGGGTGTCCCAGGAGGAAAGGACCTAACTTCGGGAGGGTGTTCCTTAGGTCAAACTATACCGATATAACCCAAAACACCTATATCCAAA
>JGI20166J26741_11484474_pt1 | contig 12966 bp, 12 predicted proteins | sample TergutCu122P5_FD_26741 | JGI IMG/M metagenome (IMG submission 26741)
CACACACACACACACACACACACACACACAAATAGTTGCCATGACCTATGGAGGGATACTTATGTATACATTTATTTTGTTTTAATCCTAAATCATATAATGATATATGCAAATTGAAGTTATAAGACCTATGTTAAGACTGCAAAATTCATTCTGATCTTGCACAATATGAGTAAATTACAACAAGTATTTTTCTGAACTTTATATACTGTCATTCCATTAAGGCAGCAGTGCACACAAATGCAAATGACTGAAAACACTGATACTTTTTTTTTTTTACTGCGAAGTTTAGGACATGAAGATGCACTTTCATGTTAATAAATCTGTTGTTACAAGTGTACAGATGCATGGAATTAACATGGTACACTTACTGACAATGATTACATTGGCAAACATGATGTAAAAAGTTAGTATGCTTAATGCTCACTTTTATATCAACTGATAAAGAGCAAAATGTGATTGCCATTGCATTAAAAAGTTTTTATCTCCAACTTACCTGTCTCAGGAGATATAAGACCATGCCTGATAAGAAAATCGATCACAACAGGACTACTGGTAGTCTTGAACTCTGATGAGAACACTTTCTCAAGAGCATCCTGTAAACAAGCCAAATTATTAACTGCCTAGTTCTTTCTCAATCTTCCATTTGATAACCTTTCAGGATATATCTTCAATAAAATCTTGTTTGTACTTTTTGTTTCTGTCCAAGGTACCTGATCAACCTATTGCACTCTACTTGATGCAACTACCTCAAAAAATTTGGAACTGTGTAACTTAGCCCTAAATTTTGTTTCCTTTAAATTTCAATCTTAGACATATCTTTACCAAAATTCTGTACATACTTCTGTCCCTTCATTCCAGCTACATTTTCAGAACACTGTCTGCAATTTTACAATCCCAGTTATACCAAGTGAGATATACAACTGAGCTGAAAGTTATGGTTTCCTTGCATTTCCATACTAGAGATTCCCCTCACAAAATTCTGTATGCATTTTTTTATATTCCCTAACACGCCAACCAAAACTTCCCTAAAAAGAGAAACCTAACACTCACTTTATTATGACATACAACAGAGTAAACAAATCTGGGTCCCTTAATGTGGACATTTTGTATAACCCAACATTAGAAATTCTATACAGAACATTCCTTCAACTCACACAACTGCAGCTTCTGCTATATTAATTATAATGACAGCGTTAAACATACTTTGGCAGGTAGAAGTTCAAAAGTCTCTACTTCTCCATCACTGTTACTGGGAACAAAGTCTGCTGGCAACTCCAAATCATAAACAAATTCAGTGTTGGGGAACAGGCCACGCTCACTTTCAAAGAAGAACCTGGTCAAAATAAAATTAATTAACACAGACTGGTATATCAGTCAAATATAATATATTTAAAAAACTAAATTAGCAACTATTTTAACAAAGAATTTTTTTGTACAGTATAAAAATTACTCAAAACTAACATCAAATTAAGTTACGATACATTTTGCCACAGGTTTCAGAGCTTTAATTTACAAACAGCTGGAGACACACATGCACTGACTTCACACATACACAAACAAAAATATATTATTTACACAGAAGATGGCAGGGAAGGAGATTATGCAGTCTACATGAATTATACGTAGTTACTCACGAGACACATCCTGCAGGCCTAAGTTTAGCAATCAAGTCTGCTGGTATAGAAGCCTCTTCAGCAGCTTCCTTAATGGCTGTCTCCAGGATTCCATAACCTACAGACAGACCTCCACCTACCTGCAATGCATAATTTCCACAGTTCTGTTTATTGTTATGGACTCCTTAATGTGGGTATTCATACTTTCACAACTTGTGTTTTGATCATTCAGGGGTATGATAAATGCATTTTCCTTTATTTTGAATTCTGCTAGTACTGTTAAAGCCAGATGCTTCAACTACAGTCCCTTCATACCTGCATATTAATATAATTATGTACCTTACCAAAAATTGTAAATGTTTTTATTCAGGAAAAAGTGCTATTAATACACACCATGTTGTCCCACTTTCCAGGCCATGTCTGCTTCGTTGCTGAGCGTCGTTGCAGCCAGATGCACAATCCTTTCTCTGGATCCATCACATAACCATTTATGTCCACACCATAATTACGGATACCAAACAGACCTGAGATGACATAATCAACTTTACATGCCCACACTTGCAGTGTTGTGAAAGTTAATAGCAGAGGGTTCCGTAGACCAAGAAAAATGGCATTACAAGTTCAGCTTAGAAAACTGTAAACTTTAATGCAAGATCGGAAAAATGAACATGTAACACTAGTAAGTTGTGACCTCTGGACAAAATATGACACAAGACAGTCTTTTAAAGTTAAGCCCAACTTGCTTAATTGCTTCTTGTTTCTCATGCCTCCAATTATGGCATTTTGACCTTTTTTGGACTTTGCCTAGCTCACAATGGTATAAGAGTGGAAGCATCCATTGCACCCAATTATATTTCATTCTAATGATAGAATTATAACTTACAAATGAGGCCTACAGCATAATGCAAACACCAAACCATGGTAGAACCTCATATCCACCCCAAAACAAACCTGACTTTGCAACAGCTGATGCAAAGAGGAAAATCTCCAATGGATCTGACAGTCTTGCACCTTTGGCATGGATATCCATTGCTATACCATATAAAAATTCAATTTTTATCATCTTTGCAACCAGAGTGCCAAAAATGCCCCTACAAACTTCACCATGTCTATCTGTCCACACATAACAACCCCAAAACTGTGATTTCAGGCTTTTATCATGGTATAAATGAGATATTTGCTCTTCTGGGTGGTCATGCAGCATAGATTGGCTTGCTTGATCCTTGAAGATGGGACTAACAGGTTGTCCCAACAGGTAGGTAACCAACTACCAATCAATGCTGCATAACATCCTATAGGTGTGAAGATCTCACAACCTGAAAACCACTGAATTGATTCATGTGATATCTGACACTGGAGAGTTCCGTTAAGATTTGTTCAACCACATCAATGGAAGCTGGGAGGGGGGGGGGGCGGCACTCTACATGAATCTACATACACTTATGCATATATCTTGAATTTAACATGCTAAATATTTATAACAACTTTTTTTTAACAAGAGATATTGAAGCTATGAAAAACACGCCATTTAACCAGTATGCATTTTTAAAAAATCTCATACTTTTTAACATAACTATAGAAATGGACACAAACATACCAGAATTGTAAAACCGTGTATAAATTTCTAAACCTGTTAATACTGCTATTTTACCATGCCTCTGCTCACATGCAACAGCATACTCAAGCTCATGCACACGCTTTATGTTAAAATAATTTCAAAACCTATATATCTTTATATCTACATAACTGGCTTTCACAGTTTAGTTACAAAAACTCTATCAATCCATGACATTAATAATAATATCTTGACATACATGGCACTATGTCAGTAATTACCACAGCAATTAATTTTCCTTTTCTTCTAGTCTGATAAAAAAAGTTGGAGATATTATGCTATAAAATACAAGAACTCATATTACAGAACTTTCAATTTTCAATTCAATATTTAGACTGTGAGAAATATTTAAACTCAGTTGCCTATATTAACAGTTTGATGTGAAATTCAGTGCAGTAAAGGGGCATTTAGAAAGTAATGCCTGCACAAAGGTATCTCATGTAAGTGGTGTGACCTTCAAGCAGAACTTGTACCAACTTGTTCATTGTTCCCTGAGATTCAATATTCCATTACACATGGCTTCATACACAGTGGTTTGCACTGCATTCAGTTCGAAATGGATGACTCATTTTCAACCATGTCGAAGTGAATCAAACACCCTAAAGAGGGTGAAACAACGAATCAGTCACATTCATCAGGAAGAAAAGCTGATACTTCTTCATGATAATGCCAGACCCCATACTGGTACGGAGACAGAGAGAATCAGACTTCAAGTTGTTCCACGCCCTCCCTACAGCCCACAATGGGCACTGCCTGACTTCTGGTTATTTGCAGCGCTCACGAAATGTCTCAAAGGAGTTCATTTCACATGTCATAAGGAAGTTGAAGCTGATAGGGAAAATGGTTCTGAGCACAACATGAAGAGTTCTACAGCAATGGGTTTGAATGCTCAGCACTGGGGGTGTTGTATCAAATGACTGGGAGACTATGTGGAAAAGAGAGGTACAGAAACAAAGCACGCATTCTGAGCTATATTTTGTTTTGTTTCATTTAAAGACCTTGTCAAGATACAAACATGGACGCATTACTTTCTGAACACCCTTCATAAAATGATAGTGACAAAATGTCAAGTACCCCATAGTCAGTGATTGCTGTAAACCATGATAAGCTGCAGAAAACAATGGTCAAAAGGTTGCCTACACACACCAATTCAACACAGAATATTATATTTAACTTACATGTGGCTGATCGGTCCATCTTGAGCAGTGAAAGGCTGGAGAATGCAGCTCGTACTTCATAACACTAATTAGACAAACATAATAATTATATACATTATACAATTTAATGAAACTTCATAGCTTATATTTTACAACTCATGGTTCCTATTGCTTTTGTTGTTACCATTATCATCACTACAAACATTATTTTCCCTCTCCTGTTTCCATCCATTCCAAAAGTTATACACAGATCAAAATATACATTTTATCAGAAGTGTTATTGTACAGGAGACAGAAAAGCTGTACTTGAATTAGTTTGTCTTACCCAGGCACTAAGCACCATCAAAGCACATATTTTTCAATGTTTTAAATGTGTTCAGTAAATATCTATCATGAACAGACTAACTCCACTACCATAGAACTAGAGTGACACGATACATGTGCCTGCTGTCACACAAGATACACAAGCATTACACTTAGCAAGACCAACGTATCTACAGCTTTAGACTACAATATACAAACATGAGACTGCAAAAAATATAATTTAAATATGATGTACAACAAAAACTGGACCTATGGACATGTTCAATATTCAAAGTTAAATAACAGATTCAAGAAGGGCTTACTACATGTATAAATACAAATTACAGTAGCTAGTTGCTAGTGTTTTAGTACTTTTATCTTTTGAAAAATACTAGCAATCCTAAAAAATATAAAATACTGGGGAAAATTTATTTTGGTTTGTATCATTCCTGCTTACTTACTTACTTATTCCATGAAGAAGAGTCCTTCTTCAGAAGCTAACTGGTATTCAGCTAGTTAAGAAATTCCCAACATTTTATGGAAACTGAAGGTTCATTACTGCATACACAAGTGCCCGCCACCTGTCCCTATTCTGAGCCAGCTCAATCCAGTCCATACCCCAACATCCCACATCCTGAAGATCCATTTAATATTATCCTCCCATCTATGCTTGGGTCTCCAAAGTGGTCTCTTTCCCTCAGGTTTCCCCACCAAAACCCTGTAAATGCCTCTCCTCTCCCCCATACGCGATACATGCTCCACCCAACTTATTCTTCTCAATTTTATCACCCGAACAATATTGGGTTAGGAGTAAAGATCATTAAGCTCCTCATTATGTAGTTTTCCCCACTGCCCTGTTTCCTCCCTCCCAACTGAATCAAAAGCTTTCTTGAAGTCTACAGAGTAATAAAGCACTGCTTCACTGTATTCCCATTTTTTCTCAAGTATTTGACAAATTCAGAATATCAGTAGTTGACCTGTTGGGTCAAAACCCACACTGATGATCCCCAATAATTTCCTCTGCACTTGGAGTTAAACTTAATGGCAGCATGTTGGATAAAATTTTGTACACAGTTGGCAAAAGTGATATGCCCCTATAATTACTACAATCTGTTTTATCACCCTTCTTATAGATAGGTACAATGATCGACTCCTTCCAATTCTCAGGCAATTCCTCCTTCTTCCAAATAGAAGTAATAAGTTTATGGATCTCATAGTGAATTGTTCTACCCCCTACCTTAATAAATTCTACTGGGATTTGATCAATACCTGGTAATTTGTGATTTTTTAGCTCTTCAATAGCCAACTCAACCTCAAAGACACTCAACTCAGGCACAAGTGGTTCTGCCATGTGTATTTCTGTCTGCCTAACAGCATTTTCCCCATGTACATTCAACAGCTGACAGAAATGGTTCCTCCACCTAGCCAAAATACTGTGGGAGTCTGTAACCAAATCACCCCTCTCATCCTTTACTATATTAGTTCTAGGCTGGTAACCCTTCTTAAAGTCACTGAAGCCCCTATACAAGTCCATAATATTTTTTTATCTTACTGTTAGTTTCAAGTTCTGTATCAATCCTACTATTCAAACTGAACTTCATTTCCTTGCTCAAATTGAATCTCTTCAACATTCTCAACTAATGTCTCACTTTAACAAAAGATAACATAAGAAACAGATCTCCCTAAGCCCTAAACTTTCATATTACCCATCGCCACATATGATTAAGGTGAATGAGACGTGCAGGCACATAGCATGCATAGGACAGAAGAGAAATGCATAGAAATTTGGTCAGAAAACCTGAACATAAGCGATCATATGGAAGACCTAGGAACAGAGAGAAGGATAATGATACAGTATTAGAGAAACAGGGTGGATGGTTGTGAACTAGACTCTTCTGGTTCAGAACAGACACTAGTGGTAGGCTCTTGTGGACACAAACCACTGGCTGCAGAAGTGACAGGAGCTGTCTTTAAGTAGCTTCTCAGGATGAGACAAGAATTACTCTATATTAAGAGTCTGCTGCCCATTCCATAAGTCATATTATTGACACAATTTTGTATCATCACACACTATGGGAAGAATGTCGTGTTCAAAAGGAAACACTGCCTTCATAATAAAACTAAGCCTATAAAGAGTCACTAACAGGAAACTTGGTGATATGCAGAAGGTAGTCATTATGTGACAAGAATGTCACTTATGCACTCAATGTAAGTTGTAATGTGACAGATGGAAGATGCAAACAGCTGCAGCATAAGCATGAAACATTTAAATATTTCACACATATTGCCAAGATCTGAAATTGACATAGTGCCAGAAATATTATTTTAATATGCCTCATGAGCCATTTTTGGATCCACCTCTGGATCTACGTAATAGCAAACAACCCAAAAAGCACTCTCCCTTACTGCGAGATTTGCAATACACCCATTTCATAGGTGTTCAAAATCAAATTCCCATCAAAATATCACTTCCGAATGCATGGCGTTACCAACGCAACAATCGTAAGCTGAAGAGTTCTCAAACAACTTTCCAATTGACAGTAAATCATGCATGCATTATGTCAAAGAGACATGTTTGTATGGAGTTAATCATAAATACACCTAATGAATTATGTATTAACAATTTTTTGTATGACACAAATTACAGAGTTGGTGATGGTGTGTATACCTTGGATGTTACATATTATAATCAAGTAGTGAAAAAGCATGATGAGCAGAATGGATGCATATAAACAGATAACAAAGTTATTTATTTGTATCTACTACTTTTAGTGAACACACACAGACACTGAAAGGCATGTAGACCAATTTGTGCTTTTCAAACCTTCTACTGCATTTAAATAATTCTTAGCAGGTCAGAGAGCAAAAGTGGTCTGAGGGCTAGTGATCTAAAATAGTGCCGAGCCTTACGCAAAAACCCATAAATATTATGAAGTACTTACCTCCTCCCGCCATCCCTTTAAGGTGATGAATACATTATTGGATCGACATTCTCTCAAGACTGCTTCGACTTTTGAGCTTCGTTCGTCGTAGTCTCTAAAGGCTGGGTTGAGTTCAACTGAGTCTGGCTGAACGTGAAACACATGCGGATAACGTAACAGTTCCAACATTACATCTGGCCTCACCAACCCCACCTGATAACCTTCAACGATAAAGGGCCGGCAGAGTGCCTGCTGTCGTTCTATAGATTAAAATCAATACACACAGATATATTAGGAACAAATAAACAATTACTGTGCTCTTCATATGTTAAGGATATTAACAATCATTATGGTGCACTTGTTCCTTTCAAAATCTTGTATTTGTCAACCAATGAAACGGGAAATAAGCTGAAACAGGGTAACTGTAATGAAGTCCTTTCAAGCAGAATATAAATAAGAAAGCCAAAATAGATGAGGAATACTAAGACTAGGAGAAAATCTGTGTTCAGATTTATATGTTATGTGAGGAAATAAAAGTACAGCATTCACCCCAACAAATTAATCACATTCAGTTACATTCTGGAAAATATAAGGAAATTTACTTCTCAGTGTCTTATGTAACAAGAAGGCTACTGACAATAGTGGAAAACATAAGTCATCACTTATCATTTTAACTTACATTACTATTTAGATACAACCAGTTTTTCAGCAGCTGAACATGAATAATAAATGTCAAGTGCCTACAAACTTGTCCTGTTTTCAGGTTGACTTCTAACAAAATGAAACTCCCCAAGAAAGCAAAGGCCTTAAACCTGTTCTAATTATCAACAGCTGATTAGCAATATATTTTGTCTTCACAATACAATAACTTTTAAAGAACCCAAAATTCAAAACTTACTAGCTCTGATATCTAGGTGTCAGAACCTTATTTTCAGAAATCCTGTACTCTTAAAATTACTTCCAATAACACCCGTGGTCATTTTCCCCTTCACTCTTATGTATAAAAGTCTTCCCAATCTAAATCTTGGTTTAGATGGCTACAAAATACTATTCACACGTTTGACAACCATAAGCTGCAGTAGATGAGAGAAGAATCAGTTGCTAACAGCCTGATATTATAGCATAAAAATTTCATGAGTTAGTGCAACAAACTTTAGATTATGGCACAGAACATTTCACAAGTAACTGCAGTAAAGACAAATCTAAATACTCTAAATGATTAACAATGAATTTCAGTTTGATATACCCAACACATGCAGAGTTCCAGTGCATTCTTTTTTAAGAAACCCGACCTCTTGCTGCTCCAGGATCAAACGCAACACCTTACTCAAACTACTTGTGGCAACAAGTTCAGTATTTGTGGTTGTTATCTAACATTCAGAACAACATAGCTTAGAATCATTCAGATACTTCATATCAAATGTCTGATGGGCCAGATTCATAGATTCAAAGAGTGCAGAAATTTTCCTTCTGGTCACTAAAAATACAAATCATTATGATGAGTTTCTCTTAGTGGTGGTTACTCAACTATGCTGATTATACAACATTCAATTTGAGGATGACAGTGATTGATGCAGAAGAAACCAGTATGTCTGCAGGGACTTAAGAAAACAACACCAACAAGACAGATCAGTCAAGAAAGCCAGCTGCCAGGCTGAGAAGTAAAAACAGACCTACCAAGAACAGGGCAGGAGTGCTAGCAACATGATATTTGGTGGTCTGTCAATGTTCTGTGCCTCTTCCTCCTGCGAAGGAAGAAAGAAGTAAAATGGAAAGAAAGGTGGATGGAAAGAATGAAAGGGAAAGATGAACAAACTTTATCTGAAATTCACTGCTACTGTAGATATACATCAATCATAAAATAACACAACATTATTATCTTTAATGCATAATTATGAAAAGAGGTAATATTAAAATTTATGATAAATTTATTTGCAGGCAGTATATTAAGAAACCTGCTAAGGGTGTGGCCTGAACACATAATGGGTCACTTAATACTCTAGCAGTTAAACGTCTGGGTGGGATATAATTTCACTGTGTAAACAATGCTACCAAAGACTTCTTTATGAATACACACATAATAACGACTGTTAATATCACTCAGAGCTTCCTAAGAGCTTTGAACAAGTTCTTTTGTTCTCTCTCCTTTACTCATTGTTCCGTTACTCATAATCACAACTATAAGCATGGCTGTCAATATTGTCATCACTGCAAGATGGAAAGTAATATTGCATGCACGAGTACTACAACACGTTACTACCAGTGATTTAAAAACTGCTATATGCTTGTTTTCACATATAAATATTTGGTGTAGAGACGTCACACACGATACATGACATACACATACCCCAATCAAAAATATCCTGCTTCACATTCACTCCACCAGTCCAACATGAAACTTAATTCGGCAAGTTTGTTAAAATTTCAAACCCCCAATTAATATATCATCCATGCTAAAACATTTATTTCGGTTAAACTGACACTGTAACTCCGTGTTTCCATCCAGTCATCAGGAATGATAAAACCTGAACACAATAAAGCATGTGAGATCGATGTATACACAACGGCTAGTAACAAAGTAGGCGTTATTGAAATCAATACTGCACGCAATCACTAACAAGCGCAAAATGACTTAGTCTGAAGAAAAGCATAACGATGACTGTATCAATGAACCTGTTAGATCACTAAATATTTCTTCATAAATACCTGACAAGTAAAAACAGTTGAATTTATGCGCCAATTTCAGGAGCCGTGACATTGATAACTCAGACGCCGCCATTCCATACCTCGTCATCAGCAGCATTGCCTGCTTTCAGAAATACATAAATTTATCGGGTCGGCACGCAACTGTGGAGGCCTTACCAAATGTAACCAACTGTTACTCTCTTGAACAGGATAGTAATACGAACAGCATTGTTATATATATAATCTGTGATTGTTACGGAAGAGCTTGCGTGTTGATATGTAGAATGATATGTCTTCCTAATGAAAAATGTGTTGCTTATTAGACTTATACAAAGAACACCTTGCTGCAAATTGAAATAGATAATATATGTTGTCACCGTAGTAAGAAATTAGAAAAGTCCGCCAAGAGACTTAATGAACAAAATACAATAGTCGATATATTGATGCGCACGTAATATTACATTGTAATGTGTATTTACTTTAGGTTCATACATAACCTTTCAATTAAGAATTGTTGCAAATTACACACAAACGTGAATGGCGCCGTCAATAAAACGTTTGGAAAATATTTGCCTTTGATAAATACTGTTTCTTCTGGAGTGCTCATGGCAGCTGGAGATTTAATTCAACAAGAAATTGAAAAACGCAGAGAGTCTGCGGGCAAACGTTTTGACTGGAAGAGAACAGGTTTGTTATCGAGGTGTAAATTACTAATGACCTTTCACTTAATCATTACGATATTTTTATGATCATCTTTTATGTTTTTTGTAGGTCGCATGTTTGTTATTGGCCTTGTCCAAGGCCCTCCACAGCACATATTTTATAAATTCTTGGACCGGAGCTTTCCAGGACGAGATTTTAAAAGCATATCGAGGAAAATACTCTTAGATCAGCTAATAGCATCACCAATCTGCATATGTATATTCTTCTTTGGAATGGGATACCTTGAGGGCCACACATGGGATGAAACCATTTCAGAATCAAAGATGAAATTTCTCTCTGTTTATACGGTACACCTGTTATAAGTATAGTGCGTGTTTTAATAACAAACTCTGGTAGAACCCATAGGTTTTAGCATGACCAGTGCAACCAGATACAGTAAAGAACTATGTAAGATTTGAGGTTCTGAGAGCAGTTTTGCTGAAGATGGGATAGGATATGATGCTTTGTGATTTGACTAGTAGTTCTTGACCTGTTGAGGGGTAATATTGCCTTCATTGTCAGAGTGAAGACTCATCCAACAACACAGCATCACATTCTAGAAGACTTGAATCTTCAATATTGAACCAGTTATAGTCACCTGTAACTGTCACAGCCTTTTTCTCTAATATCCACTGTCATGTTGTCCTTGCATCTCTGACATCTTCTGCACACTTCTTCCAAAAGTTCCCCATTAAAATTCGAATGTCTTCCTTGCACTTTCATTCTTGCTGCATGCCCATTACTGAATTTTGCAGTCAGATGAGTGGTATTGCATCTTCATGTTCAGATGTGTAGTTAAACTCTTGGCCAAAAAAACTGACTCACATGGTAGTGTGTATCTGGGCAAATGTCAACATTATACAGTTTTTGCATAACATCCTTTCCAGTTCATTATATACTAATCTCACCATCAACTGCTGTGCACTTAAGCTACTGATAGGATCATTAAGTAAATTATAAATAACTAAATACATGCATGCCTTTTAAATTTCAATATCTTGACAATACTTGGTAATAAAACATAAATCACCAATTTCTTTGTTATGTGATATCCTAAATCATTCTGTCACTTTGTATGTGTGTATATCTGTTACTAGAATACACATCATTACATATCATGTATCAGGTGTGATTCTAACAATAATCTATGTTGCCATTTACCACTGCTTTGAAAGTACCATGTGCAGTAAGACACAGTAATGCAGTATTCTGTAAATGTGTGCGAGGGGTACATAACCTGTTCAGCCGAATAGTGCCAATGGGGCATGCAGTGGTGCAGTTGGTTGAGGCACTGCGCTACAAGCCGGCAGGTCATGGGTTCGATTCCCGATAGTGTCATTGGAATTTTTTGTTGACATAATTCTTCCAGCCACTCTATGGCCCTAGGGTTGACTCAGCCTGTAACAGAAATGAGTACCAGGAATATTTCCTGGGGAGTAAAGGCAGCCAGCGTGTAGGGCTGACAACCTTACCACATTCATGTGCTGATCGTCTTGAAATCTGGGAGCCTGAACCTCCTGGAACCCTCAGGGCCTGTCCAGGCCTGTAATGGGATTGCTTTTACAGTGCCAATAACTTGTTCACATATCAGTTACCTTTATATTTGTCTTAAAATTGTTGACAGTAGAATGAATTTTTTTTTGTGGCCCAGCTAGTTAGTACACACAATGAAATGTGTATTCTGAAGAAAACAATATATGTGAAAAATCCAGTAACCAAGATTTTCCACGTGAGAATTTTGTAGCCAGGAAATTGTTTTTTATATGGTCCCAGGAAATTCATCTTTGCCTAGTCCTTAAACTGAGCATTGTAAAAAAAAAATATGATCTCGCCTAAAGCACACTGAAGTATTGTCTTCAATGAAGAACTTATTTATTTATTTATTTTCATCCATTCAGCCACAAATGTGACATTGGACATTCCATTTACAAGTTACATTACATCCTTAACATATAAACATTATTAAC
>JGI20166J26741_11484585_pt1 | contig 12964 bp, 12 predicted proteins | sample TergutCu122P5_FD_26741 | JGI IMG/M metagenome (IMG submission 26741)
GGTTCTCCAAAATCTTGAGCGCCTGCACGATGATGTCGTGGCGCTTCTCGCCCTTGATGTGCGCGACGAACCCGACGCCGCAAGCGTCATGCTCATGCTCTGCCGCATACAGCCCGTGTTCCTGAAATTGCCCAATCTCGGCAGCCGTGGTCATAGCGCGCTCCTGCTTGACGGAAAAAATGAAGGCGCGATTGTAGCTGGGGTTGTTCTATTAATTGGGGTCAGATCAAGATTTCTTTTGCTTTGATTCGGCGCCTTATCTAATTGGGGTCAGATCGAAATTTTCGCGTAAGCGCAAACATTCGAGCAGGCGCGTGCCAGTGCCGTACAACAGCCCAACGATCAGCCCATCGTGCCCTGCGTCGCGCCGAGCAAATCGCGCGCCTCACGCGGCGTCAGCACTACCGGCAAGCGCGTGCCGCGCCTGGCCTGCACAATCTCATCGAGCCACGGCAACTCGATACCGAGCACCTGCCTGTAGAGAAACAGCAAGACGCTCTTGGCTTGATTTTGCGTCGAAGCGAACACATTGCGCGCGTTCGCCAAATGCGTCAGAAACGCCGTCACCTACTGCGCCCCCATCTCCCGCGGATGGCGCTTGCCATGAAACAAAATAAAGCGCTGCGCCCAATCGCAATAGGCACCCTCCGTGCAGACACTGTAATGCCGCACCCGGATCGCCTCACGCAACTGCTCCAGCAACTTGGGAGGTCTGTGTTCCATCCGCCGAATTTTAGGTTTGCCCAAACCGAAAAGCAACGGTTGCTCTAGGCTGAAGTTGACAACCGTTGCAGATTAGACAATACTTGCCTCCCCAAGACAGCTCGTCTAATTGTAGTTAGGCATTTTTCGAGGATTTCGTGGTGGCAAATGACAATAATCGTCAGAGCGTGCGAGTAAGAGGCAACGGTAATGTTGTAGGTAGCAACAACGTCGTGAACAGTCGACGCGAAGAACACCACCACCACCATCATCATCACGGAGGGACATCGAAAGGTGGAAATAGTGGAGATGATGCGACTGGCATCGGCTTCGGAATACTCGGTGCAGCGTTGGTCATCAGCTGGTTCTTCGTGCGCCATGCCGAAGATATCTATTTTTATATCAAACTCGGCGCCCTTATTTCTGCCGCACCATTTGTTGTAATACTTTTTCTTGCGTTTTTTCGGAACCCCTTCGACAACAAACAACTTGTCGCAACGGTTTTCGGTTTTACTCTTTCAGCCATCACATTTTTCCTCGCCCAGTATAGTCAAGATAGCCTAGACCCAAGGCTTATCCAGTTTAGTCAACAAGCGCGAGACGCTTTGTCTTTCTGGAAAGGCCTAACTGAGCACGGACAATACGTTGTCATTGGCAGTCTGGCTAGCGCAATTTGCTTAGGTGCCACTATTTTCTTTTCCCTACTAATGGGAACCTTCGTTCTGTGGCATTTTCTTTCTGATGCAGATTTTGAAGATAGTTTTCTTCTTCGCGCACTCAATCCGTTTCGTCCAAGTCGAGGCGGCATCTTTGCGATCTTTCTTATTCTGACTGCCTTGGCTTTTGAGTCCGGATTTGTGTTTGAAATCCTAAAACCAACAGCTATTCGATAAGCAATGGCTATGCTTTGCGAATTGCGCGCCCGGTTGAGCGGGAGCGCGTAGGCCGGGATGGAGCGTAGCGTAATCCCAGCTTACGAATTGCTCCAAGCTGGAGTTGACAACCGTTGCAGATTAGACGATACTTGCCTCCCCAAGACAGTTCGTCTAATTGAAGTTAGGAGGCGGAAACCTCTCTCCTCACTCAAGACAGGCTGTCATTGTGCGGTTAGGCTGTGGAGTAACGGACAAATTCAACCTGACCCAACCAAGGAAAAAATGATGCAAAAACTTTTGAAGCGATTCATGCTGATCGGAACTGTGCCCCTTTGCCTCTCGCCTGTTGTGGCGCTTGCCCAGGATTGGTCGCAAATGAAAATTACGCAGGAGCAGGCCGAAGAATACGCAAAAATGATTTATAGCAAAGAGATCGCCGCAGGAAAACTCACGTCGAAGCAGGCAGGTGCATATTTCAAATGCTCGGAGGATGATTACGCCGTCAATTTATCAAAAAACCCGGACGGTCAAAAATACGCAGCAGCCTTGGAACGCTTACAGCAGCGCGACAGAATGAGCGCCAGTGAGAAGGCGAAGTATGATGCGGAGATGAAAACATTAAACGAAGCGGTGGAAAAACTCCGAAGCCAGTCTCAGGATAAGTGCGTGAAACAGCTCGGCCTAAAAACAAAGCCCCAAGAAAACTGATTTGACAGCCACCGCCTTGGCAGGCGGAAGTGCTATGCTTTACGGATCGTGCGCCCGGTTGAGCGGGAGTCCGGTTTCGCCAAGCGTCCTAACAAACTGCTCAACCCCGCGCGCTACGCGCTTGGGTGCCGGTTAGCAATTGGGGGTCAGATCAAGATTTCTTATCGATGACCCAGCAGCTCATGGGCTCAAAACGCCAAGGCCCGCAACCGTCTAAACTGCCGGCCCTTTTAATCCACCCATCCGCCGTCATGAACATGAGCACCGCCGCCACACCTTCCCCTGTCACGCCCGAAATCCGCCTGCGGCCCACGCCGCAAGCGCTGCTGGATGCGCTGGCGGAGCGCTTTGGCGAGCGCTTTTCGGTGGCGCTGGCGGTGCGCGAGCAACATGGGCGCGACGAGTCGGCTTTTACGACCGTGCCGCCGCCGGCGGCCGTGGTGTTTGCCGAAAGCGTGGCCGATGTGCAGGACGCGGTGCGGCTGTGCGCGCAGTACAAAACGCCGGTGATTCCCTATGGCGTCGGTTCGTCGCTGGAGGGGCATTTGCTGGCGGTGCAGGGTGGCATCAGTCTGGACGTTTCGCGCATGAACCAGATCTTGCAGGTGCACCCGCAGGATCTGACCGTGACCGTGCAGCCGGGCGTGACGCGCGTGCAGCTCAACGACGCGATCAGGAGCGCCGGGCTGTTTTTTCCGATCGACCCCGGCGCCAACGCCAGCCTTGGCGGCATGGCCGCCACGCGCGCCAGCGGCACCAACGCGGTGCGTTACGGCACGATGCGCGAAAACGTGCTGGCGCTGCAAGTGGTGACCGCCCAGGGCGAGGTCATTCGCACCGGAACGCGGGCGCGCAAAAGCAGCGCGGGTTACGACTTGACGCGCCTGTTCGTCGGCAGCGAGGGCACGCTGGGCGTGATCACCGAGGTCACCCTGCGCCTGCACCCGCTGCCGGAGGCGGTGTCGGCGGCCATTTGCGGTTTTCCGACCATCGCCGACGCGGTGAACACGGTGATCCAGACCATCCAGATGGGCGTGCCGATCGCGCGCGTGGAGCTTGTGGACGCGCGCACCGTGGCCATGGTCAACCGCCACGCCAAGCTGCGGCTGCGCGAGCAGCACATGCTGCTGATGGAGTTCCACGGCTCGCCGACTGGCGTCAAGGAGCAGGCCCAGATGGTGCAGCAGATCGCCGGCGAACACCACGGCGCCGACTTTGAATGGGCCGATGCGCCCGAGGAGCGCACGCGCCTGTGGGCGGCGCGGCACAACGCCTTTTTTGCCGCCCTGCAAAGCCGCCCCGGCTGCCGCTCGATCAGCACCGACACCTGTTGTGTACCCATCTCGCGCCTGGCCGATTGTCTGCTGGCCTCGGTGGCCGAAGCTGACGCCAGCGGCCTGCCCTACTTTCTACTCGGCCATGTGGGTGACGGCAACTTCCACTTCGGCTATCTGATCGACCCGGCCAACAGCGCCGAACGCGAGCGCGCCGAGGCGCTGAACCACGCGCTGGTGGCGCGCGCCATCGCCATGGACGGCACATGCAGCGGCGAGCATGGCGTGGGCCTGCACAAGATGGGTTTCCTGCGCGATGAAGCCGGCGCCAGCGCCATCACCGCCATGCGCGCCATCAAGCACGCGCTGGACCCGGACAACATCATGAATCCGGGCAAGATATTCGGGTAGTCGACAGCGCCTGAAACACTTGGCGCGCAATTGCGCAAGGGGTGTCAGAACAGGGCGGGTTTATCCTGCCCTGCCTTGTCGCGGCCCTTCACTTCAAGACGCCCTGCCCCGGCTTGGGTTCCGCAGCTTGTTGATGTTCGTCCATCTTGTTCTCGATCACCTTTTCGATGACGATTTTGGAGATGAAGCCCACCATGCTCAGCGCCAGCCCCAGATAGAGCACAAAGGTGCCGAACTTGCCGGCCTTCGATTCCCAGGCAAGCTGCCCGATGATGAACAGCATGTAGGCCATCAGCCCGCCCACGCCTACGGTCAGACCCAGCCAGGAGATCTGCGCCTCGGTGAAGCCAAATACCGTGTTTTCCATGCGCGCCAGTGTAGGGGCGCGGGGGCGATGCCGTGGATGAGGCCATAAAAAACCCTTCGCGCGGCAGGCGAACCCGGCCGATAGCAAATTGGGGTCGGATCAAGATTCTCCGGGAGCGATGGAGCGCTTTGCAGGCGGCTGCTATAGACTCCCGGTCTTTCGCTTTATCGTCCAGCGACATCTCAAACCTCACTCAGGAATCCCATGTTTTCCAAACGCCTGTTTCTTCAGTCGGCCGCAGTGCTAGCCGGTTTGTGCATCGGGGCTGCCGCCGTGGCCCAGGAAAGCCCGATGGCGCGCGTGGAGCGCACCAAGGTGCTGCGCGTGGGCGTGATCTCGGGCGCGACGCCGTATTTCCACAAGGATCTGGAAACGCAAAAGTGGGATGGTTTCGGCCCCGACTTTGCCGAAAGCCTGGCCAAGAAGCTGGGCGTCAGGGTGGAATCGGTGGAGACCACCTGGGGCAACGCGGTGATGGACCTGCAAACCAACAAGATCGACGTGATGTTCGGCCTCGGCCCGACGCCGCAGCGCCGCGAGATGGTGGACTTTTCGGACATTCTGTTCAACAACACCATGACGATGGTGTGCCGCAAGGGCTTCGGGCCGGTGACGACCTGGGAGCAACTCAACGACCCCAAGGTCACGATCGTGGTGGACGTGGGCTCCAACCAGGATCAGCACGCCACCCGGATGCTGCCCAAGGCCACGTTCTCGCGCCTGGACAGCTCGGGCGCGGCCTCGATGGCGGTGCAGACTGGCCGTGCCGACTGCCAGGCGCTGGTGGTGCTGCTGGCCCAGCCCCTGCTGGCCAAGCGCCCCGACGTGGGCACCATGTACGTGCCCGAGCCGGTGGTGGCCTCGCCCACGCACATCGGCCTGCCCAAGAGCGCCAACAAGGATCTGGAGAACGCGGTCAATGCCTGGCTCAAGCAAGCCCGCGCGTCGGGCGAGATTCAGTCGGTGATCATGAAGAACATGGAAAAGCTCGCCGGCGTCAAGCCCGAGAGCTTTCCCAAGCAGGTGCAGTTCTGAGGCTCGCATCAAGCATCGCCGGTGATGCCAGGCGCATGGGATCCCTGATTCCAATTCGCGTTCAAGATGGCAAGAGAAATCGTCATTCCCGCGAAAGCGGGAATGACGAAGTTTTTGAAGTGAAGATGGACTGAGATGTACCAGTGGGACTTTTCCCTCGTCTGGACCTACCGCACCATCCTGCTGTACGGCATCGGCTACACGTTGCTGTTCACGGTGATCTGCGTGCTGGGCGGCCTGGCCGTGGGGCTGGTGGCCGGGCTGGGGCGGCTGGCGCGCCACACGTGGGTGACGGCGCCGCTGCGCGCGTTCGTGGAGCTGTTTCGCTGCACGCCGGTGCTGGTGCAACTGGTGTGGTTTTATTACGCGCTGCCGGCGCTCACGGGCATCGAGATGTCGGCGCCGATGGCCGCGGGGCTGTGCCTGTCGCTGTATGGCGGCGCGTTTTACTCCGAGATCATTCGCGGCGGCATCATCTCCATCGACCCCGGGCAGCGCGAAGCGGGGCAGGCGCTGGGCATGACGCGCTTTCAGGTCATGCGCCGGGTGGTCTTGCCCCAGGCATTCAAGCGCATGGTGCCACCGCTGGTGAGCCAGTCCATCATGCAGCTGAAAAACACCTCGCTGCTGTCGGTGCTGGCCGTGCCCGATCTGCTGTACCAGGGCCAGGTCATCGCGCATGAAACCTACCGCCCGCTGGAGGTGTATACCTTCATCGCCGTCGCCTATTTCGTGATCCTGCTGCCGGCCACCCTGTGGGCCAGGCGCATGGAACACGGCCATGCGCTGGACAAGGAAGCGTGAGCGTGCCGGATCCCGTGACAACCCCAAAGCCCCTCATCGAGATCAAGGGCCTGAAAAAATCATTCGGCGCCCTGGACGTGCTCAAGGGCATCGATTTGACGGTGGACTGCGGCTCGGTGGTGGCGCTGATCGGCCCCTCGGGCTCGGGCAAATCCACCTTGCTGCGCTGCGTGAACTTGCTCACCGTGCCCGATGGCGGCGAAATCCGCGTGGGCGAGCAGGCGCTGGTTTTCAAGGGCCGCCAGACGGCCCTGCCCGGCGACAAGGCGCTGGCCGGCTTTCGGGCGCGCACCGGCATGGTGTTTCAGCACTTCAACCTGTTTCCGCACATGACGGTGCTGCAAAACGTCATGGAAGGGCCGCGCACCGTGCTGAAAAAAAGCCGGGCCGAGGCCGAAACCAAGGCGCGCGCGCTGCTGGCCAAGGTGGGGCTGGCCGAGCGCGCCGACGTGTACCCCGACCAGCTCTCGGGCGGCCAGAAGCAGCGCGTGGCGATCGCGCGGGCGCTGGCGATGGAGCCGAGCGTCATGCTGTTCGACGAGGCCACCTCCGCGCTGGACCCGGAACTGGTGGCCGAGGTGCTGGGCGTGATCCGCTCGCTGGCCCGTGAAGGCATGACCATGATCCTGGTCACCCACGAGATCGCCTTTGCGCGCGAAGTGGCCGACACGGTGGTGTTCATGCGCGACGGCGTGGTGCTGGAGTGCGGGCCGCCGGCGCAGGTCATCGACAACCCGCAGCAAGACGCCACACGCAGCTTTTTGGGGCGCATGTTAGGTCACCCGCCTGAAATGCCAAGCTCGCATTCATAAAAAATACCAAACATAAATTTGTAGAAATTTGGTCAAATTTGTATAAATTTATGGATAAATTTGGATAAGATTAATATCCTCCAGGATGCGGACCGCATTCCTGAAATTGCGCAATCTCCGCAGCCACCCTCATGGCACGCGTGCGCCAATCAGCGCTTGGGTCAAGATTTTATCTGCAAATTTTATAGCATACAATTCAGATATAGCATGTGTTTTTTAGCATAAAACACTTACAAACACATATATTTTAGTTGCTTGTTGCTATCATTTTTATATTCGGCACCCCCATGCGGTGCCGGCTGGCGCATGGCGGCGGCCCGGAATGCGCCGAGGCCCGGCTGACCTGAGCAGGTCGGCCGGGCCTCGGGCCTCTCATCCGGGGTGGGGTTCACCCCGGTGCGGGTTTCAGTTGCACATCACCTTGGCCACGTCCAGGTGGATGATGAAGTACGTGGTGCCGGCAAGCTGGGGCACCTTGATCTGGCCGCTGGAGCCGCTGGGGCCCACCGGGTGCTGGCCCGGTGCGAACGTGCCGTTTTTCAGCAGGCCCGCCGCCGTGGCAGCCGAGTCGTAGTGCACCGTTTGGGCCATGTAGTACCAGCCAGCGCCGCTATTGAGCTGGTAGTCCACGACGAGCTGGCCACCCTGGGACGAGAGGGTGATCGTCCCGACCGGGGTTTGTTTATTGTCTTTGTTGTTCCCGTTGTAGAGGTTCACCGTCTGCGGCGAACCCGTGTCAGAGTACGCGAACGTAGCGAACCAGCCGTTGCCGGGCACGCTTACCTTCGGGTTCCCCTGGACGGAGAGCGCGACGGTGCCGATGCCATTGGACGTGCACACCGGCTCAGGGGGCGGCTCCACCGCACGCCACTCGGCCGTGCCCGGGTAGAACGAGACGTGGGAGATGTCCGGCGCATTCCCGCCGCCGTTGCGCAGACCGATCGCCGCAGTGGACAGCGTCAACGAATCGCCACCCTCGAAGTAGTACGCGGCATGGCAGACGACGTAACCGTCCCCGCCCTTGACCAGAATGTCACTCATCGGGTAGGCCTTGGCGTCGAAGGCCGCAGCGTCGAAGGTGACGGTGATGGTCCCGCCACGGATCTCCCACTTCATGCCCGGAACGCCGCCCGCGGTCCAGCTCGAACCCTCGACCTTGCCGTAGCCGTTCAGTCCAGACTCCGGAATGTAGTCGCCGTTCTTGTTCTTGTCGACAGCCTTGGTCGGGTCGTTGTCGTTACCCGACGCCTGAGGGGCGCAGACCACCTCGCCCATACCGCCGCTGGTGGTGGTGATCACCGTCTGCGCGTGTGCCGAGAAAGGCATGGTGAAGGCGGTGAGCGCAAACGGAAGCGCCAAGAAGGCAAGTTTGCGCAAACTAGCGTGCGGCCATGACAGACCAGCATCAAAAAATCGAGAAACTTTCATGAGTCGACTCCTGCAATTACACGTTGGGGTTGGAGGCATCAGAACCTCCGCGGAGTTGGGACGCAGGATTTTTTCCTGGGCGTTTCGAATTTCCCGGTACTTCCAAAACGTAGTCCAAATATAACACAAGTGGCACGACGCTGTGCAATAAATCAAAAAATCGGCGCTTTTCCCTCGCACCGCTTGGGGAGGACTGCGGAAAATTGGGGGTAGATCGCGACTTTTGGACATGCCCAACGCTCAACGCGGGGCCGCCCGGGGCCGCCCCGCGCGCCCGGGCGTCAGGCGCTGCGGGGTGCGTTTTTGCAGGTCGGCGATGAAACTTTCACCGCCTAGCACGCTGCGACCGTGCACCGCCGCCCCCAGTTCGCTTTGCGCCTTGCTGCCCTGCGCGCCCTGCACCAGCCGGGCATAGGCTTGCTCGCGGGCGAACGGGGTGTTGCCCAGCGCCCAGTAGAGCGCATGGGGGGTGAGCATGGAATCGTTGCGCAAGCCCACGTAGTGCGCGTGGCTGGACCATGGGTAGTCGGCGGGCGCGGCCACCAAGCCGGCGCGCACGGGGTTGAGGTCGATGTAGGCCATGCAGGCGAGCAAATAACGCTCGCTTTCGATCAGCGTGCTGCGGTAGCGCCCTTCCCATAGCGTGCCGCTGCGCGCGTGCCGGCGGTTGAAGCCTCGCACATAAAGCCGCCCCACCGCTTGCACCAGGCGCGCGATGCCGTCTTGCTCGGCGGGGGTGAGCAACAGGTGGACGTGGTTGCTCATCAGCACGTAGCCATGCACCGCCACCTTTTGCGCCTGTGCATGCGTGTGCAGCAGCTCCAGCCAGATGCGCCGATCTTCGTCATCGACGAAAACCGCCTGCCGGTTGTTGCCGCGCTGGATGACGTGGTGCGGATAACCGGCAAGTGTGAAGCGAGGTTGACGAGCCAAATGCTACTCCTTGAAAACACCCGTAATTTTACTCTGCCCCCGATTATTCCGGCGATGCCGTGGGGCCGTTAGGCAACGACCACAATAAAAATTTTACATAAGTGCGAATTTTGTCACACATATTTAATCTGCCCCCGATTATTTTAATCACACCATGTTGCCATCAGGCAACGACTAAAAAAAATTTCGCATAAACACGAATTTTGTCACACAAGCACAAAGACCACCTTTTGATTTTATACCGCCTGATGCTACGATCTTTGTGCGACGCGTATGCCTACGTGCGCGCGGCACGATCTTGCATGGCTTGGCAACCCGAGGCGAGGTCTTGCTGCCCCACCCTGCCACGAAACCCAAGCGGAGGCTCACAATGCTTTCTGGAAAATTGACACGGAAGAGATTCCAAGGCTCTCATGTAAATGATGGGCACCCTTCAACCAATACGCATGTCACGGGTTTATTTACCGGGCATGATTCTTTCTCTGCCTGGCTGCGGAGAAAATCTTTTTCCATACCAGTTGCCAAGGCTTGTGCAATCGGTATGCTGACCGGCTTGTCTTTGGCAGCAAGTGCAACTCCTTTTCCGGAGGGAAATCCGTTCATTTTTGTTTCGGTGGGAGTACAAACCCCCGCCAATCCGACGAAGATGCAGCTCTACACGGCGGAGCAGCTAATTCCCGGTGGCGATTTCACGTTCAAGGCGGAAGGCGGCCCCACAGCGCCTTTGTACAACGCGATTGGCTTTCATACCGAGGACAGATACCTCTATGGTATGCAGCGGGGCAATAGAAACCTGCTCAGAATCGGCCTGGGTGGCGTGGTGACAACCGTCGGGGCGGTAACCTTCACCAGTGGCTTCCCTGCGGACAATCAAATCGACAACTATGGTGATTTGACCATTGGCGATTTTGGTGACGACACGTGCGCATACGTTCATCCGTCGGGCGCTAAGTGTGAGGACGTTCTGTTTGTCAAACTGGGCACTGGCTCTGCGCCCTATACCAGTCGCATATGGGCTATTGATATCATTCATTTGAACGCCGCAACGATCCCTCTGAGTTTGGATGTACCTAATGTGTCGGATTTCGTCTTTTCGCAAGGATACCTCTGGGCTGTAATGGGCGGCGTCACGGCGCCAAATCCGGTAACAATTTACCGGATCAACCCATCCACCGGGGCTGTCAACAAGTGGAACTTGCCGACTGTCAATGGCACGGGGGCCGCAGCAATCTCGACGGCCGGGATTATTCGCCAGTCTTATGGGGCGCAGTGGAAATATGGCAACGGAGACCTGGGAATTTCCGGGAACACGACCGGCGTGGCTTATCACATCAAGCTCACCAACCCGGATAGCGCGACGCCAGGCTTCCAGATCGTGTCCGCGCTCCCCGCTCCCACGTCCACGCAGAATGATGGCGCAGCTTATATCGGACATTCGATCGATCTGTCGATCGAAAAGGTCGCATCACCTTCCACCTACAGCCCGGGAAAGCCGCTTTCTTATACGCTGACGGTCACGAATGACAGCCCGTGGTATTCCTCCGGCGCGATTATCACGGACACACTGCCGGCCGAACTGCAGAACCCCACGACGACTTCGCCCGGTTGTTCGATCGCGGCAAGTGGTGGCAATAACGTCTTGACCTGCGTCATGGGAGCGCTGGCGGGGAATGGCAAAGTTTCGGTGACCGTGACGGGAACCGTCGCGGCAAACGCCCATGCGTGTTTCTCCAACACGGCTTTTGTTGCAGGCAACGAGAAGGACGAGGGTGATCCGGACAACGACAAGTCCGACATCACAGTCTGCACGCCGCAGGTGAGCATCACCAAAACCGCGAACCCGCCCGGCGCGTTAAAGCCGGGCGATGAGATCACTTACACGGTGACGGTCACCAATACGGGCACGCTGCCGGCGCCGAACACGGTGGTGAGCGATGCATTCCCGGCAGGGATCGCCAGCGCGACTTGGACGTGCACGGCCACACCTGGCACGATATGCCCGCACGGATCGGGCACCAGCGCAGCGCCGAATCTGCTGAAGGAAACGATCGCGACATTTCCGGAAGGCGGCGTAGTGACGTACACGATTGCCGCGAAGGCCGTGACGAACGATTTACCGCCCAGCGTGATGAACACCGCCACGGCAAGCCCGCAAGGCGGCGCGTGCGCCAACGGCGACCCGCTGCCGTGCAGCGCGACGGCCGTGAACGCGTCCGTGCCAGTCGTCGGCATCACCAAAACCACCGACGTCACCAAAGTCGTGCCCGGCGGCACCATCGTTTATAAGATCACGGCCGATAACCTGGGCAGCATGGACGCGGTGAATGTCGTCGTCAGTGATCCCAAGCCTGCCGGCATCGACAGCATGACGTGGACTTGCGAGGGCGCGGCGTGCCCGCATGCAAGCGGCACCGGCAATCTCAAGGAAACGCTTGCGAAGCTGGCCGCCGGCGACCATGTGATTTATACGGTCACGGCCAAGGCGTCGAGCGCCCCGCCAGGTTTGATCACCAACACGGCCACGGTGGAGGTGCCGGGCGGCGTGTGCGCTCGGAACGCGTGCGCGGCTTCGGTCAACATTGATCCTCCTCCACCAGCGGGTTTGCCAAGTGCGGCTATCCCGACACTGTCATGGTGGTCGCTGCTGGCTCTGACGGCGCTGCTGGCCGGCGGCGCCGCACGGATGCGCCGTTATTGATTTAATAGCTGAATGTCAAGGTTTTACATACATTCACAATATGAAAAATATCACAAATGTATGTAGAACCTTGGCTAACAGCTATCAAAGTTGCAGAGTCATCGCCACGAGCGCAGAGTCAAGCCCAGTGTTGCCGTGCGGAGAATTTAATGCGAGCACTCACTAAGCATTAATCCTGCCGCATAGGGGGGTTGTGGTAAGTCCCGATTTTGTAGCGCCAAACCCACGCCCATGTTACCCTACAAGCTATGAAACGTGTAGCGATGGCGTTTTTGAGCTATAGTCGGCATAGCAAGAGCGGCCCGCCGGGTGCCGCTCGCGACCCCAGGCTGACTTGAGGAGATCTCTGCAATGAGTTCTAAAGAAAACACCGCTGTCAATCAGTTGCTGGCCCTGCTAGAGGCACGCTATGCCATTCGCGTGCTATGGGCTTTGCGCGATGGCCATCCCCAAACCTTCCGCCTGCTGCAAGACAGCGTGGGCGGCATCACCCCGAACACGCTCAACACGCGCTTGAAGGAGCTGCGCGCGGCGGGCATGCTCACCCACGATTCGGACGGCTACAGCCTGACGCCCAGCGGGGCCGATCTGGTCAAGCGCCTGTCCGATCTGCAAGCCTTTGCCACCCGATGGGTGGCGGCGCAGACCAAGAAGAAGTAAGCGCCTTTTGCGCGCTTGCCCCAGGCCGCCGCAGGGCGGCCTTTTTTCTCTCCCCTGCCCCTCTTCCGCAAGGAAGCTGTGCAAGAAGAAACCTTGAAAACCCGCCGCCGGCGCCCATATGCTGGCGGTTCTCTTTTTCTTTCCCTTGTTTCAAGGTATGTCCCACCCGCATCATCACCGCCCTCACCCGGCGCACGCCGCCGAGCCGTCCGCCAACCCGCCGCAGGCCGGCGACGACGCCGCGCCGCAGGCTGAAG
>JGI20166J26741_11484696_pt1 | contig 12964 bp, 10 predicted proteins | sample TergutCu122P5_FD_26741 | JGI IMG/M metagenome (IMG submission 26741)
CTGGTATTCCATTTTGGACTGGACTGCGTTATTGAGCAACACAGCGGTTCCAGTGTTTCATTTTGGACTGGACTGCGTTATTGAGTAACACAGCGGTTCCGGTATTCCATTTTGGACTGGACTGCGTTATTAACACAGTTTCCAGTGTTCCGTTTTGGGCTGGACTGTGTTATCGAGTAACACAGCGGTTCCGGTGTTCAATTTTGGACTGGACTGCCTTATTGAGTAACACAGTGGTTCTGGTATTCCGTTTTGGACTGGACTGCTTTATTGGGCAACACAGCCGTTCTGGCTTTCCAATGAAATTTAGTGTGATGTTTCTAAAGTGCCATAATTCTCACACCAATTTTGATGAAAATTAATCTATTCGTTTCTAAGTTACTGTGGTCAACTCACGCTCACGTCACACACATATCGTTCTGTACGCAGTAAGTAGCTTATCAACAGAACTACCTGTAAGAACAACTCATGTTGACACTTCTAAACCGAACACTTGTTATCCCAGTGGACATTGGAAACCTTCTGCACTGCGATACCCCACAGTGGAGTCGTATTACCTACATTCTCAATAAACCATCTGTTCAGAGAATAAAGGAGAATAAAGTTAAGTACGAAGAACATTTCTGTTACCGTCAATGTAAAATCCTTCGATTTTCTGCAAAGTACAACCGTTTATATCGCTTTGAATCCGTCAATATCAGTACACATACATAACCTGACCAAATAGACAAATTTGAGATATCTTTCTGACGTAACGGCAATAGAATATAATAGGTCGAGAGCAAGAACGAATTAAGTGTCTTATGGTTAACTGTTACACTGTGCACAGTTCTTACACAAACTGGAGGTAATATCAAAGATATTAAATCAGGCACATATTTTAAGCGTATTAAAAAGCACAATGACGTCTACGGTTTGCTGACGTTGTGTTATTAAAGTGACACAGATATTACTGAATTGGCATGTGTTTCACTTTCCGTACAGCCTCGCTTTTGCCGAATACACACAAATTCGGAATGTGGCTCTGCTTCTATCGTCAGGGAAAAAGTACAAAACTTACAAAACCTACACTATTTGGTCTAATGCTACACACCAGCTCCATTCAATGAAGGTACAATGCAGGTTTTGTAAGTACTGCAGTTCGGGTGAAGACACAAGCAGAAAAATAGTTCGCAACGTTTTGTGTTCTAATTAACTCAGTGAGCTGGGAAAAGTCAAAGGCATTTCACCTGTCTAACCAAGGCGGTAAGACTTCCTAGGACCAGCAGTCTCAAAATTTCAGAGTCAAGACCCAAAGTTTTATTTCTCAAACACGGCTGTACCCTCCCTGCATCTGATTGGTGTACACGCCGTATGACCCGACTACATGTTCACTTGGTGCTTGCAGATTTATACTGTCTAATGTTGTTACAAACTGTCAGATGTTCAGTTACAACGTGTACCTTCAATTACTCATTTGCATCTTACGGAAAGAAAAAGTAGGAAATATTTATGTTATTATACATTATGTGGCGGTTTATGTTGCGAAATACCTGATTCTTCAGCAAGGAGTTCGAATTCTTTCCTACCAACGCGCCCAGAGCAATTCTCGTTCGCTGCTATCTTTCTGCGCAATGTGTGTGAAATACAAATGTTGCTTCTCTCTGCCCACGGTAATCGGATGGCGAAGCTGCCATTGGCGGACCACTGACAGTCACGATTTTACGCCCAAATCTGTCAAGTTATGTTATGACATAATTTCCTACAGAACTAGTCTGCCTTCCACACTTCGCATCCTGCGAGTTAGATATACAAGGATTTATATTAACCCATAATATTAGATACACGTCATTAATAGTCGATAAAAATCGACGGTAACGCCCGTGTCAACAATAATCAATAGCAAAAGATAACAATCGATAAATTAGAGTTGCCGTAATTAGGAAAGGCTGAGACTGTCCTCTGTGAGGTAGGACCTCAGGTCAAAAAAATAGTTGAGCATCGAGTATATAAAGCAACATAGCGCCACCAGATGCCAGCACACAGAAGCAAAATAAAAGCTTGATTTCATTTGAACACAAAAAAGGCCACGTACAAGAGGTCGTGGAGTTGAGCGTCACAATTTTATTAGTTCGTCTTTATGGCGTTAAGAGGCTGGTAATGAAAGAGCGTTGGCTTTATGCACTTTAACATAGTCTATAATCCGAAAAGAACGAATCTCTGCAGAAATCGTTTACAATCTCAGGCAAAAGGGGAGGAAGACACATATTGAAACAGCTGAGTCATGCTCAGTCACTTGACCATCCAGCTAGCCTGATTCATGCTTAGTCACTTGACCATCCAGCTAACCTGAGTGACGCTGTCACTTGACCATGTAGCTAACCTGAGTCACGCTGTCACTTGACCATGTAGCTAACCTGAGTCACGCTCAGTCACTTGACATCCATATAACCTGAGTCACGCTCAATCACTTGGCCATCCGGCTAACCTGAGTCACGCTCAGTCACTTGACCATCCAGCTAACCTGAGTCAAGCTCAGTCACTTGGCCATCCATCTAACCTGAGTCACGCTCCATCACTTGGCCATCCAGCTAACCTGAGTCACGCTCAATCACTTGGCCATCCAGGTAACCCGAGTCACGCTCAATCACTTGACGATGTAGCTAACCTGAGTCACGCTCAATCATTTGACCATGAAGCTAACCTGAGCCACGCTCAGTCACTTGACCATCCAGCTAACCTGAGTCACGCACAGTCACTTGGCAATCCAGCAAGCCTGAGTCACGCTCATTCACTTGACCATCCACTCCATCCTCCCTCAGCTGATCATCCCATTAACACCCAGCGGACAGGGCAAACCGTGAGCGTCCAGTACGCCGGTCCTGCTGTTGCTTCCTCCGTCTTATGTCCAACTTAGTCCTGCAGCAACCACAATCTGTGCAAAACGCTCACAATTTCTGTGTTTATAAGAAATTTTGACCTTCACTCACGACTGACATTCCGTCATCGAAATACCGGAAGACGAGAAAAGGGTAGGCCAAGAATACGATAATGAGAAACTTTGACTTCCTAGAAACGGGCCCTAAGAACCTAACTCCGAAGAGCCGATAATGATGATAGTCATGATCATGATCATGTTGACGATCATGGTGATGATCATGATCACCATACCGGTGATAATATTAAAGATTTATCGAACATCCGTACATATTAAATCCATTCTATTTCTCGTAGATGTTAAGAAGTTAGGTAGCTCGGTCGGTATAGTGGCTAAGCTACTGGCTGGACGATCGAAGAACTGTCTTTCAACTGCCGTCGCTGACGACAGCTACTTCTCTCGTCTACAGCGCTAACAACGTCTGTGGGCCCACCCAGCCTCCCACCCAAAAGATACCGTGCGCTCTTTCTCCGAATGTAAAGTGGCCGGGACATGATCCTGACCTATACAACTCCATGTAGTGCCCAGGTATAGAATGCATGGAGCTATACCGCCATTTTCCCTGTGCCTTGACGGCATTGTCTTTTTGCATTTAAAGGTGGATCATTGTTGGAAATTTTCTATTCTTTAAATTCATTCGGAGGACCCCCAGCGCTGTCGCACACATTCTACGTCACTCCATCCACAATGACTACCGACCAGAACCGACTTCCGTTCTGTCCCAGTTCAGGTAGTTTATCTGCTACCAGAGCATTTACACAGACGACAGGAGATCACCCACACTTCCCCGTATATAAGTACACGGTCTAGAACAGATCGGCTAGTTAAGGGCTGGCTTGCAACTAACTGATCCCCAGTATGTTGGGGTTGTTCTACTATAAGTTCGGATCTAAACTAGGCCCTCTCAACTGCCTAACTGCCAGGGACTATGGCGTGAACTCAACTGCACAGCTACCATCTACATTACCAGAATAAGAACGCGTAGAATTTTACTTCCACTATCACTGTACGCCTTTATGGTTAGTGCACAGTTACTATGCTTGGACTGCCTGAGCCTAGACATTAAATCATCACCATCTTTCGAAACGTCCATAAGTGTTTACCAGTCATCACAGCGCAACTGCAAACCTTACAAGTAAAATGTTTATCTTTCAGTTCCACTGTAATTTATGCCTGTAACCTGGTAGGTGTCTGATGCCATGCGGGCAGTCTTTATGGTCCATGCTTACCATTGGTCTGTGGACGACTTAATTTTAGTATCGCGCGATTGCGGGGTGATACAAAGCCATGGGAAGTGTATGTCAAGCACGGGAAATTACAGTTACACTTCCCTAACCTCTAATTAGACTTTCTCGAAGCCATAACCACCATTTTCTTTCATGTTCCCCCTTTTTAAATATTTTCTCTCTCTCTTTTTTTTTTTCCTCTAGCACCATCATTACGAGTAGGCAGTTTGTACTTATGAACAGGCAGTTTGCTTTCTTTCTCCTGTTTGTCTCCCATCCATATTGCTCGCGTGCCATACAGTTATGAGCGCTGTGCTGACCAACCCTCTTTCCGTACCATTTTTAATCACCCCCTTCCTCTCACCGAAAAGCCACCTTATCTCTAAGCACGAAACTTATATACACCCTCCTCACCCCTCAAGTCACAAAGGCCTACACACACACACACACACACACACACAGCAAGGGAGAAAATATTTTTATATGTTATCATCCCCATCTTAGAGACTATGACTCTGGACTAAAACGCAAAGTTATCCTGCCAACCCTCTTTCCTATTCTGACCGAAGCCATTGGCACTGTATACAGCCTGCAGATAGAATCAACAAAGCCAATAAAACTTTTGTGTTATGTCAGGCTTGGTAATGAAAGAAGTTCGTGCTGTTTGTGGCAGAGGAGGAGTGACTTATGAAAAGATGCATAATAGCACGTCTTGCTGAATCTTCAACCCAAACATTAACCTCAAGATAAACGTTCTTCTACCAAAACTTCAAAGTCAGTGCTTGCTGTAACATATCCAGACTTAACGTCAAGTAATCAACATCCTTAACACAACCTGTATGTTTAATGTATATTAGTGGAATTCACCCAAAAACAGCAACTATTTCCTTAAACAAAACTGAAAGCTTGCTTTCTAGGCGCGTTCGCAAAATTGCGAAAGACAACAATTAGCTTCGCCATGTCCGTCTGTTTGTCTGTCCGCCCACTTGGGACAAATCGTTTCCTACCAGACGCATGTTCATGAAATTTGGTCTTTGAATATATTTCGAAAATCTGTCCAGAAAATGCGATTTTCATTAAAATCTGACAAGAGTAACAGGCACTGTACATTACGACCTATGTGCGTGTATGGTAATATCTCGCCGAATTATTCTTAGAATGAGAAATTTTTCAGACAAATATTGTAGAGAAAAAATACACATTTTCAGCAAATCGGGCCTTTTATGAGTTGAAAAAAAAAAGGCAAATCCAAAAAGGCCATAGACGGCATTATAATACGGCTCAGAAAAGAGGCGATTGCATGCTGGATACATAAGGCTAAAACACACACTCAGAATAAGTGATACTTTTTGCTTGTCCACGACAACAATGGTTACGCGAACGCGCCTCACTGTCACATTATACGTAAATCGTCTGTCTTGTAACAAATACTGATGGTGTTCCCTGTGTTTATGTATACTTTAGGCCACCTTCATTCTTCAAGTGGAATGCTCCCACTTCACCAGGCAGAGTACAGAGGAGATCAAACAAACCACACATGCCCAGAAAGAAATATACTTATTCACGAAACTAAGTTTCCAGTAAGCCTTGCCATGACTCAGGCAGTTAATCGCCGACGTCACCGCGGAGGACGGGGTTCCATCCCACGTCAGTCCATGTCGCATTCAGTGTGGACACAGTGGCAGTAGTTCAGGTTTCTATCCCATCACTTCGACTGTCCCCTTGTCAGTAACATTTCACTGGTGCTCCATACACATTCATCTAGTACCGATGCTATATGAACCTTACAAATTTAGGTCGTTATTAATTAACAAGACTTAAAAAGCACCACAGTCTGGAGATACAGACATTTATCTGTCAGCCAGGTGGCTCAACCGGTAGCGGCTAGGTCCAGTATTTCGTGGGGGCAACAGGTTCGAATCTGGGCTGCACCGAACACTTTCACTAAAATTTTACTTTAAGTGTTCTCAGCCAGCCAGATAAATTCTGGTACACACTGGAATAAGCCACAGTCTAGTCCTCAGAAATACTTTCAAGTTTTACGACTAAGATTGGACTTTCTATATCTCCATAGACTGACTCCACGTATGAAATTTAAGCCTTATTTTGTTGAACTTGCCATTTCAATATTGGACAACTCTCATTCCATCTTTTTCTTGGTCTATATAACGACATAAATTTTTCAACGCGGCTTCTTTCCATTCGCAAAACAATCTTCCCACTGACATATTTCAGTGTGACTTACATATTCACTACGGTTTTATACTTTATACATTCGTAGTTCGACCTGCAACTGCACATCAAGCCAAACCTCTTAATATCCTCACGCCGGCGGCTTATAGTCGTTGCCGTGTGGATTTTGTAATGTGTGGGTGTGTGTATGTATGGCTTTTTTAATGTATGGATGCGTGTAAGTATGGGTTTTGTAATGTGTGGGTGTTTTGACAATTGTGTGGGTGTTTTGTTAATATGTGTACTTGTATTTACTGTGTATTTGTATTGTTTCGTTTGTGTATATTTATTCTTATTTGTTACTAGTGTAAGGACTACTGCCACCTAGTGAAAACTCAATTGCAATAAATAATAATAATAATAATAACAGAGATTTCCCTGGTTTTCCTCTGTCCCTCCAGATAACTTCCGGACTACCACCCCACCTGGTTCACTGACTGCTCCATCTCGGATATTTTCGGAGCCAGCTACCATCGGCCTACCAGTGACAGTATGCAGTTTGAGACACTGAACGTGACCTAAAATGAGCCACAGAATAGGCGTCAAGCAACGACTGCGACTGAAGCACGGTCATTAAATAAACAGTCATCCGTCTCTCCAAGAATAATTCACGTCAAGTTTTCGAAGTATATCCCTGCAAGACAGTACATTTTTGTGTGGTGCAGCTAAACCGTAGAATCTCTGCTAGAAGGTCTAGCTGAAGGGCTGACACGTGGCTCAGAAACTTGGAAAATGGCAAGTCAGACAAGTGGTCGGAAGATCGACCAAGTGCTCCGGCTGACAATATTCACAGTCCTTCACAGTCTTAACAACATGGACATTCCTTGTACCAAACTCCGAGAAAAAATTTGTACCTTGAACTTCCCCATCACTACTATATTTTACGAAGTTATTAAGGCTCTTCGAAGCCTTGGTCAGGGACTGAGCACTTCTGTTTGTAAAGCAGTCAACTTCAATAACTCCCACCCTCTTGAAACAAGCAATCCTCCCTCACTTGAGCAGCTTGTTACCCAACTTTGCTACCCCAGGGGGCCTCAATGTGTGTACGTGTGTGTAATTGTGTGTGTTTGATAGGCAACCACTTGGCTGGCTGTCTAACACGTTACTGCCTGCAGAACTCCCGCAAACTTGCGACCACTGGCGGGTTAGTTCGTCGGTTTGCACAGACATGTGAGGCACCCGATTCTCTGCTTTGCACCTGCATTTAAATCTTACTATAAACTGGCAGCCACGGTAGCTCTGTCGGTATAGCGAGTAGGCTACGTGCAGTACGGTCCGGGGTTCGACTCCAAAGCGTCCAGACCGGCTCAAGGTACAAGGGCCACAGCGCGAAGCCGACAACTTTACCTTTGGCCGAGTTTAAGAATTAGTGGAGCTATACCTCAATTCCCCTCAGGTCTCCGTGTCGTGAAATGACCTTTCAGATTAGCAGGTTAGTGCAGAGGTAAAGCTACAAACTTGTAATTTAGCGGAGGCCTGCCCCTGCAGGTACACGCGTTTTCCTGAGGATAACTGTGATTTTACTCAGTCACGTCAATCGCATTAAAATACAGCGTCTAGATTATGCCATAAGAGTCCTTCCAAATCCTTCCCGATTCATCAGTCATCCTATCATTCGACGCTGACAATTATAACGTCGTTAAATAAACAACAATGTTATACTATTAAGGGTTTATCAAATATGTAAAAGTAGCTTCCATATGTCGATGGGAATTGTCACGGATATTCAACTTATCACTGAATACCTAGCAAAAAATGCTGGGTGAACAATTTCTGTGTAAAAGGATCTAATCGTCTATACAAATAATTTTCGTCAAAAATACATACTATGAATAATATAAACGCTCTGCGGATAGACAGAAAGAGAGAACTTATATTTTTAGACTAATATTAAGTAATTCCATGGAGCTGAGTCATTCTAAGGAAGTTAACAGCTCCTCAGATATTCAAGAACATCCCCACATTTATGAAAACATTCACCCTCTTCGTATCAGACGGCCATTTGACCCTCTTCTGAGCCAGATGAATACACACAACGCCCATTGATCCACTTCAATATCACATTTCCAGCTGGGTCTAGGTCTTCCAAGTGGTCTCTTTCTTGCAGGATTCCTCACCAAAACTCTGGACGCATTTCTCTTCTCCCCCTATATACCACATACTGCTCTCCCCCCCTTCATATAATCATTATAATAATGTTTCATGAGAATTAAAAAGAAAGAAGCTCCTCATTATGCAGTTTTCAGGTTTCATTTGCATTCAAAAGAAAAGTGCTGCCTTCACTGCGCCGATTTTCACGAAAATAAAAAGTGCTGAGCAGCATTGCATGTAGATCTCAGAAGCTGAACCTCGACCAATCGAAAAATAAATGTGGAAAGTACGGATGCGAAGTACGTGTGACGCTAAGTCTGCATTTCATAGCAACAGCTTGCAGAAAACTCACATTCAACAGTAAATTTATTTGCGAAAAATTTCTCCACAGAACATTTCCCAGATCGGATTAAGAAAAGCGTATAAATAACGGGAAATTTTTCATTTACGCCACTAAGTATAGCAACACTGTCGTGAACAGATTTTCATGAAATTCACGATTTCCTGACAGCTACTTGTGAATAATTCATGTACCAGTTTTATGAAAATCAGTCCAATGGTTTAGGCTCTCGTATTAGGCCACAGATGGGCATGTCTCACATAAGGCGTTCTGTTATTTTACTTTCTACAGAACGCCTAAAAATTCTATCGAGCAGGATTCTTTCTCAGACGCTAAACTCTGTGCAGATTTTCGAAAAATCCACCCCCTACAGCCGAAATACAGATGCGTTACCCCATTCAGAACAGCCTGCACTGAGCTAAATCTGATTGGCGCTTAGTGCAGTGATTCGGCATATGCCCCCGCCCTCAAGGGGCCACATCATTTGTCTAAGAGGCCACAGGAGAATGATGAAAAATTAAGGGGCCACAGCGACTTTTGAGTGGGTCACCGAAAATTCACTGCCCAAATAAAATACTTCAAATTTAAAATTGAGTTAAAGGTTCGCCTCTTCTCTGCATCCCCCGCAACACAGAAGGCAAAGTTGTATTTTATTGCTTTTCCCACGCTTTGTCTGGTTGAATCTGGTTTCAGTTGTTTGACTTAATTCCTGTCAAAAGTACGTAACCGCCTTGACGTTGTGTCGCTTGTCACTGGCCACACTGCAACTGGACATTCAAAAGCTTGCATTGTTCATTAGGCCTAAGGAACATGCTGGATATAAGGCTGATTGTTAGCAGAAGATTGTTATTTGTACAAGTAAACAGTGTGTTATACATAAGCAATATATTTCAAAATAATAAAATATTGTAAATAAATGAAATAAAAATATATTCTAACCATAAAACCAAAATCGGTGAAATAATAACTTCTTTTCACAAGCAACAGAGTCTATGAATGGGCGGGTGGGGGGGGGAGTCGGGGGCCACACAGATGAATGAAGGTCAAAGAGTGACCACGAGCAAGAAACGTTTGAGAAACACTGGGTTAACCAGTCAAGATATCTACTGCCTGCTACTCTAAATATGAATTCGGACAGCTCTGATTGCAGACAACAGTGCACCACATAGTTTTCACACCATGACATTCTTCACAGGTGTTTAACATAACTAATCCACGTCAATATTATTGTTCCTTGTGTTTACAGCAAGACTGCAGAGCGCCTGTAGGGCCAGCAACAGCGTTCCACATCACATGCTCCCTTTCTCTAGCCGACGGCGTTTCCCCGTGCAAGAAGGCGCGTAGTATACTGGGACATGAACATATAGAGGAAGCTTAGCTGTAATTACACAATGTCGGAAGATGCCAAGACAGAGTTTTGGCATTACATGGTGGTGGCGTGCAGAGTCAACAAGGGTTACACGGATGTTTACCTTGTTTCCAGCACCACTATTTATCATCCCTCACAATCCACAATTTCCTTCAACTCTGCTATTTAAACTAAGTGAATTAGTTGAAAGGAGCTGGGAAAATAAGTGTATATAAATAATTTTAAATAAGAAAAGTCCAATACATACACTATCTAGTGTACGTATTGGTTAATCTACGAAACACGTATGATCTGCATAACATATACAGAGTGATTCAGGAGGAAGAGTCAATATTTTGTGATATGATAGTATCGCTTATTGCAAGGAAAAAAAAGTTGTATGAACATGTGTCTAATTATGAATGAGTACCGAGATAGAGCTGTTTGACTTTCCAAACCTAACTCCTATATATTTTTGTTTGTGGGGTTGGATAAAGAGCGAAGTTTACAAATTAAAGGTGGATAAACGAGACGAATTGCTCGCTCGCATTTTGGATGCTGCTGCATGCATAAGGAAACGTGAAGATCAACTCAGACGAAGAACACGCGATCTTCGCACATGAGTTGCAAAGTGCACTGAGGTTGACGGTGGGATTTTCGAACATTTGTTGTGAACTGTAACAAGTCTGTCGTTACTGTGTTGACGGACTTTTCGATTAAACAATTAAAATTAAAATTAAATTATTTACTACCATTAACAAAGCTGTTGTATTTGTACATTCAAACGGCTCTATCTCGGTAACCATTCAGAATTAAATACATGTTCATATGAACTTTCTTTCTTACAATGACCGATATTGCCACCTCCCAAAACCAGGTGCTGCAGCCCGGCAGCACCCCATCCCCCCACCCCCCACCCCCCTTGGGTATGCCTCTGGCCAAAACATTGCCTTTTCCTTCCGAATTTCCCTATTTATGAAGGATGTTCAATAAGTACGGTTTTATCGGTCACAACAACTAAATATGACGTCGTTACAGCGTCAAATGCAGTTGATTTATTCCACTGAAGCATCATTACTTTTTAACATAATTTCCGACTAACTCGACGCATTTCTCCCAATTTTGCACGGGTCTCAGAACACGGCCGTTGTATCAATCGGAGTGTTGCATTCGCAGCCGTTACGGTACAGCCATTTCCACTTCCTCATTACTATGGAATCAGCACCCTTCGAACCGTCGCATCAGCAGCCCAAAAATCAGTTTCTCCGCTGCAGGTATGTCTACATCCGTCCTCGATGTTCTCGGCTGACCAATGTCCTTTCGGATCTTTTCGATCTCTCTGCACCAGTTTCTAACATAATGCATTCTCATTACGTCACGAGCATACAACTCTGTAAATCGGCTGTGAATTTCGATGGAGGCAACGTGTTTCGCCTATGCCAACCGAACTTTTTCGCGGAACTAAATTTCAATGTCGCCAGCATTGCACATCAACTTATCCCCCGCACAGCACCTGACACACTCATGTATCGTCTATTGTATGTATCCCCTTCCAGTTACGATTGACATTTTCCGGCTGGTCTCATGATTTAAACAGTACAGCATGTTCTGACGAAGAGTACAACAGGCAGCTTTCTGCAGCCTTGTACTCCTTTCTGCCCGTAAGAACCATTCTTTTCCTTGCCACCGTATAAAATACGCTCTTCTCTGTTCCTTTGTTAACGTGAAAGACCACAATTTGCACCTGAACAAATCAAGAGACTGAATTATATTTCTGTTTGTTACAAAGTTAAAGTGGGGGCCGAGTTAACGTAGTCGGTATAGCGATTCGCTACGGGCCGGACGGTCCGGGGATCGAATCTCGGTGGAAGCGACATTTTCCGCACCCGTCCAGAGCGGCCCTGAGCCTCGTCCAGCTTTCTACACAATGGGTAGCTGGTCACTATCACGGGGCTAAAGCGGCCGGGGTGTGGAGCTGACCACCCACACTATCTAGCGCCGAGGTTAAAGAAAGAGTGGATCTATACATCTACTTCCGATCTGGAAATTCGAGACCTGTTAGTTTTACAAAGTTAAAGTTTGTAGGTAGCAAATGGGAGGGCAAAACAAATTCTGATCGTACTGGTAGCTACAGCATTTACTAAAATTGTTCCGCCCTGAACTTCTCGAGTGGAAGAAACGCTCACCAATGCAAACAGATTATACTCTAAAGCTAGGCGTATTCACTGATTTAACGAGGATAGACACACAAAACTTGATGTCCTGCACAAAATCCCGAAATGTTGCCATTTAGATCGTGTCTGTTGCTCGGCTGTTAACATGGTCACGCACGATACCCTGTACCCTACAAGAGTGGTGCTGTTCTGATGCAAAAATGTCCCTTCACACCAAGACGCCGTGCGAACGTAGCAGTAATAACACAACCCTCACATCACCAGGCACTTCCACTGATAACAGACACGCCCTCTTTTGTAACAGGAACCAAACACTTCAGATAGGCGGTCAGAAAATGGAGAACTAGCAGTGTCAACACGAGTCAGAAGTCCGGTTTTTAGTTTGCATAAATGGACAAAGGTTCCTCGTATAGTCCTATAACGAAGTTTTTAAAATTTGTTTCAACATTACTGCACGGAGTGTAACAAAATAGTTTTTACAGTTTTTAATGGGTCGAAGTGGGGTCAAGGAGGAGCAATTTGAGGTTCGGAACACTTGGTTCGAAACGACCGAAATCGGCGTCCGTACTGCGGCTGGGAAATAGGCAGGAAATACCCATATTGGGTTCCAGAATGATAATACCCCTTCCCCTCCAC
>JGI20166J26741_11484918_pt1 | contig 12959 bp, 9 predicted proteins | sample TergutCu122P5_FD_26741 | JGI IMG/M metagenome (IMG submission 26741)
GTTGCCAAACGTAGGTCCATATATATACGACGTTAGCATTTCTGGCTTTACTAGGAGCTCCATATATATACGAAATTAGTAGCCTAAGGGTTAATAATCACAGTTTGTAAAGGTTAGTGGGAAATTGGAAGTATAGTTACACTTAATATTTTTACTGAGTGGAGGTGAATTTTATACTTTACGCTGTTGAAGCTTCACCCCAAAGAAAGAGTCTCGTGCACGCATTACGTAGAAAGAAATTGAGTGGCTCCGGAGCTGGTTTGGACGCTGTAGATTAGATGAAAACCTGGAATGGAAATCGAACCTCAATTCGCAAGTCGTTCTTCTCTTAGCCTATTCACCATATCTGCAGTAAATATCTACATAGCAATCCTAAAATTATGCAGTGTGGGGTATTACATGTAGGCATGGACTTCAGTAATATTCTGTTTATCATAACACAATTAGTCTCGGATATCTGACAACAGTGCCAATCGACGCCATGTTTCTCGAATGACATGACCTGCACGGAGCAGTCTTACAGAGTCACGACTAAATAAAACTGTTGAAGGTCTGATACAAAAGAAAAGTTATAACAAGCCGCAACTGGCACCGAGGGGGAGTGAATGTACAGCGCTGCTACTGCTCAATTTCGGCGCTAGATGAGGTAGTCAACGCCATGGCGCTGCTGCTTTACTCCCAAAGAAGAACCACAGAACCCTTGTAGAGAAGGCTGAGTGGACCTGAGGGCCGTTCGGAACGGATTTGCTACAGCATATCTATTGTCCTCACCGCGGCTCGAAGTCCGGACCGTCAGCCGGTAGTAAGTCGCTAAACCTACTCCGTTCTCTCGGGCCCAAACTTTCGTGTGGTCCAGTGGTGCGTACTGTGATTTTACCACTCGTCTAAGAAATATTAATTTAGCTTCATAACGAGTGCTGGATAAGAATCGGTGAGCTACTGAACAGGTGACGGCTTAGAAACACGGGTTCGATTTCCAGCACGGACAGAGATACGTAGTTCAATATGTCAGTAAAACCATATTGACTTTTGGGAAACAATTGGCATGGGGCTACCTTTCCTATTATTGAACTGGCGTAGGAGCGAAACTTATGGACCAATCGAAAGTTAGCGTTAATTTATTTTTTTAACGATTCTCTCAGAGTCGAAGGTCGAATATTAGGTTCATTTGGGGAAAGTGAACAATACGGGATGTGAAAGGAAGCGTATTTGAGGTAGTACTTCAGAATTTGCATCGAGGGACCCTAAGGAATCGACGGAAACCTGAGGACAGTTGGTGCTCCAAATGATATACCAAAACCGAACCCCCAAAATACAAGTCATAAGAGCTAAAATGTAACCCACAAAATGCACTGAGTAAAATAGTGTATTTTAATAAGTGCACTTTGTTGGTTAAAATTTAGAATGTAAGAACATGAAAGGTGTGGATAACAAAATACAAGTCGTAAGATTTGCCGCTCGAATCAAATATTTCTGTAGCGAGTTTTAGAGTAACTGAGGATACAAATTTCCTGCCCCCACGTATGTAGGTCTGAATGCTTCATTAAGAACAAACGAACCTTAACCTTTACCTTTGTCCCGAAGAAGTACAGTCAGATGATCCAGTCAGCTGAGATTAAAGTAAGGAAGCAATGAAGTTCTTCCTCAGCTTGCAACGAAGACACAGGCGGGAGTGAAATTAGCAGTTATAGCCCCAGATGAATGTAAGCGGTCAACTTCAAGCATCGACCGCTTTACAGCTGGGAAAGACCCCCCAGTAGCTATTGAATAGGAGGGTGGCTGTGCCACGGAACTTGTCTGGACGTTTTAAATAGAGAGAGAAAAGCATATTGTAACTGTTCAGAATTAAATCACTCTCCTTTGTTGTTCAACGCGGTGGCCCAGTTGGTTGAGGCACTAGACTACAAGCTGGAAGGTCGCGGGTTCGATTCCCGATGATGTCATTGGAATTGTTCATTGACATAATCCTTCCGGCCGCACTATGGCCCTGATGTCGACTCAGCTTCTAACAGAAATGAATACCAACAATATTTCCTGGGGGTAAAGTCTGCCTGTGCGTAGGACTGACAACCTTACCATCTTCGTGTGCCGAATGTCTTGAAATCTGGGAGCCTCAATCCCCTGCAACCCTCAGGCCTGTCCAGGCCTGTAATGGGATTGCTTCACCTTTTCCTCTGTTGTTCGGCACTTAGTCACTAGAATGACTGAGCTATCCTGACTCAGTACCGAATACAGCAAATCATGTATCTAAGCTGCAGCCTGGAATATGGAACAACGGGGTTTAGAGTGTCTGCAGTTTCAAGAAAATTCTCTTCTCCAAAGCTTCGATCCCGGCTGAATGTTCTACCCAGCTACCTACTGAATGGGTACCAGGAGATCTTTCTCTGGAATAAACTGATCGGAGCGTGAAGCTGACCAATAGCTAACTCCATGGAGTAAAGTCCTTCCTGAGAAGCTAACAGGTCTTTAGATAGTCAGCAAATTCCCTGCTTTTGATGAAAACCGAACGTTCATTACCGCATCCACAAGATCCTGCCACCTCTCCCCATGCTGAGCCATACCAATCCAGTCCATGCCCCCAACCCATTTCTTGAAGATACATTTTAATATTATACTCCCATCTAAACCATACTCTTCTCAGTAACTTTAGGGTGTGTCATCCCGTTGTGTGTGTAACCAATGAGAGGAAGGAAAGTGTAGTCAATCAACACAATCGTTGTAGAAACCTGACGATGGCCATTACAGGCCGAAACATATAGTTTCATTATTAGAATATAACATCTTTCTAAACTAGTTGTGTTGATTGACTACACTTCCCTCCCTCTCATACTCTTCTCAGTTGTCTCCTTCCCTCACGTTTTCCCACCAAAACCCCGTATGTACCTCTCCTGTCTCCCATACGTTCTACATGCTCTCCCCAACTCAATCTTCTTGATTTGATAACCCGAGTAATATTTGGTGAGGAGTGCAGATCATAATGCTATAATGCTATAATGCTATAATGCTATAGTGCTATAATGCTATAATGCTATAATGCTATAATGCTCCGCGTGAAGCTGACCATTCCCCTCCACATATTATTGTCGAGGTTAATAATGTGGTTAAATGGTTGCACTCCTTTGTAGACTTCGTGTGTTGGTCTGTACTGAGGGAGCCGAGGCTTTACACAACCATACCCCATCTTTTGTTTACTGTGCAGCCAGCACGAGGAGAGCGAGGGCGGCTGTTTGTCGGAAATACAGTACCAGTCGATATTTGAAATAGAAACAATCGTTGTGCTCCTTCATAAACTCGTTGTCTTACGCTGTACGGCGAACGGTAATGTACACAACTGAGGGCCACTTCGAGCCATTTCATGAAATATTAAAAATGACAAATGTACAGGCAGCTCTAGCGACGCTGTGCGCAGAATATCTGCAACGATAGAAACATTTGTCACTATTTTCTATTTATATATTTTCCTCTTCCCTTTTAGTACGAAAAGATGCTACACATAACGCATCTGAATTTGAACGAAATGTTCGCTGATGTTTTTTTAAAGTTGCACAATTAACAGTGCTTATGAATTAGATAATGAGCCGGCTTAGTTCGGTCGGGATAATGAACTGGGATAGTTCGGTCAGGATAATGAGCTGGGATAGTTCGGTCGGGATAATGAACTGGGATAGTTCGGTCAGGATAAAGAACTGGGATAGTTCGGTCGGGATAATGAGCTGGGATAGTTCGGTCGAGATAATGAGCTGGAATAGTTCGGTCAGGATAATGAGCCGGAATTTTTCGGTCAGGATAAGAAGCCGCGGTATTTCGGTTAGGATAATGAGCTGGGATAGTTCAGTCAGGATAATGAACTGGGATAGTTCGGTCAGGATAATGAGCCGGAATTTTTCGGTCAGGATAAGAAGCCGCGATATTTCGGTTAGGATAATGAGCTGGGATAGTTCGGTCAGGATAATGAGCTAGGATAGTTCGGTCAGGATAATGAGCTGGGATAGTTTGGTCGAGAAAATGAGCTGGGATAGTTCGGTCAGGATAATGAACTGGGATAGTTCGGTCAGGATAATGAACTGGGATAATTCGTCAGGATAATGAGCCGGGATTTTTCGGTCAGGATAAGAAGCCGTGGTATTTCGGTCAGGATAATGAGCTGTGATAGTTCGGTCATGATAATGTGCTGGGATAGTTCGGTCAGGATAATGAACTGGGATAGTTTGGTCAGGATAAAGAACTGGGATAGTTCGGTCGGGATAATGAGCTGGGATAGTTCGGTCAGGATAATGAGCCGGAATTTTTCGGTCAGGATAAGAAGCCGCGGTATTTCGGTCAGGATAATGATCCGGGAGTGTCCAGTCAGCATTATAAGCTGTGATGTTTTGGTCAGAATAGTAAACAGTCTAGGGGCTGGCTGACAGTCATTTTGGGGTTGGATTCCTAATAGGGATAGGATTTTGTTGTCTTTTCAAATCGTCCAGACCGTCTCTGAAGCCCAGGGGCTTCTTCACTGGCGGTAAATTTGTCGGGACCATTAGATGATGGCTCATCTCCATTTACTACTGTGGTGGAGCTGTCCTCCACTTCTCTATAGCCCTTCATCATGTAGTGTTGAATTGCGCAGCTGTTGCGCATGCGGCGCAAGGGCAATTTTTAATGTTACAGAAAACAGGATGCGGAAGACTGGGACTAATTTTATAAATTAAGGACGGCCAAGTTTTTATCCTACGACAGCACGAAGAAGAAGCTTCAGGGTGATGCTTCGACTTGTAAAGTATACAACATTAGAAGTTCAAGGGCATAAAAATAATTATGATTATATGTTGTATGAGGAAAAATCGACTGAAGCATAGAGCAACGAACTGTAAGGAATGCAGTAAGTATAGAACATCGCATTGTGAAATGTAAATATGTTTACAGATGTCATTGTGTTATTGTTTTGGATATAAATTTACTCATCCAGTACATCCTATACTAAAACCTGAAAAATGTAGGGGGTCCTAAACTTAAAGCGTAGAACCTGTAAACAAAACCCGCTCTTTTATATGAATAGATAAATTCGCTTTTAGGTTTTAGCAGACTGTCCTTCAGAGTATTTTTTATTCCAGTCTTTTGCCTAAAAATAAAGGTTACAACAAAAGTCAGGCAACATACAAGGTACAACTGAGGAGCTTTCTTTCAAACATTGTTGCTGCAGGAAAACATTAAATATTACGTATTCTGAGAGTGGGTTTCTGGTCTTAGGTACCCAGTATGCAATTCACACGTGTCATATTGTTAGCTGTGGCCCGCCCGGCTGTACAATATTTTTCCACATTATTTCATAAACAGCACGCTCTTGGAAAAAAAGTTATGGAAACTCAAATGTTTGTTTTTATTTTCTCTACAAATTTGTCTGGCACATTTCTAATTCTAAGGAGAACTGAGCGAGATAAGATAAAAAATTTGTATTAGTCTTAATGTAAATTAATCGTTATTATTGTCAGATTTTAATGAAAATTGAATTTTCTCGACAAATTTTCGAAAAATACTCAAATATAAAATTTCATGAAAATTCGTCCAGCGGGAGCTGATAGACGGATAGACGGGCGGACGGATGAACAGAAGGACAGACAGACATGAAACTAATAGTCGCTTTTCACAATTTTGCGAAAGCGCCTACAGTCCATGGCACGAAGCGTTGCTTTCATTAGGAGAGAGAGGCTTTCTCGCCCTAGGAGAACATTCAACGACCAGCCGTCAAAGTGCACATTCCGCATGTAACAATAGCTGTGTCTGATTCTCCTAGACGTTCCGGCTCGATTACAAACCATTATACCAATCTGACATACGTCTACAGTCCAAAAACTTTGATTTCGTATAGCTTCTGCGCAGTTTACAGTCTACAGTTTTATGTAAAAGGGACGTCATTATACAGTGTGTCCCACTCGCTACCGAACCCGGCATTATGACGCGCCGGGTTCAATCCTGTCTGGACGCAAATGGTGGCCACTTCCAGGACATGTTATGATGTCGTCACATTTCTTACACAATGAGGTAAGTACGCTTCAAATTGCGTTGCAATATCCTCATTAGTGGTAAAATTATTAAAGAAATGCCGGGTTCGGTAGCGAGTGGAACACACGGTATGTGGGTCCCTGCAGCAATTTCAGAAGCGCTTGTTGAGGGTACTGGAGATCAGAATGCTGAGGAAAATATTTCTTCGTAAGAGGGAGGCAGTGAACAGTGGCTGAAGGAAACTGAATAGTGAGCAAACTCAAATTTCACTCTTCACAAATTATTAGTACTGCGATCAATTGAATTAGGACGTAAAAGACGAAGCTGGTAGAGAGCATTCAGGAAATGAGAAAAGTTTACAAAATTCCTCAAGTTGAAACTGAAGGTAGAAGATCACTTAGAGAAACTAGTGTTGATGGATTGGTAGTACTAAAACTGATACCAAAGAAACAAAAGTGCAGGATTTGGACTGAATTCTTCTGGATTAGCATATATTACGTGGCAGAATCCTTTGAAGTGTCGGGTTTGCATGAATTATCTACCTGTACCACTACTATTTCCCTAAGAAGAGCTTCACTAAGAAGTTATTTCTTTTCCGAGAGTGTTTATGTATTTATTTTTCTTGCAATAAGTGGGTCTATCATCCGATTAACACCGGTTTGTCACGGTGGTAGTTCATCACCATTTCATATTATTGTTATTATATATACCTCTATTTTGTTCATTTAAACTATTAATACTTAATTTTGTCTAAATATCTGCCTAGATTTCTTTTCTGATCTTTATTAATGGATCTTAATATTTTCCTGTAAGCTGCCTCTCTATTCATACTTATACACGTATCATTTAAAAATGTCATTCTACAGTTTCCAGTTTCCAGACAATCCAATAATATGTGTATAACACCCTCTTCACCTAAACATAAGGGGCACCTTCCTTAATCGGCGTTTCTTTTCATTCTTTCAGTTGCCACACCCCTGTAGTAGCCACGCTATTCCACTTCTTTCTTTCCTTGAACACCATTCTATATACAGCCTATTACCCAAAAAAGTTCATTTCTCGGTATAGAGTTCATGAGCATTTCTCTGACAGCTTTGATAAAATATTTTGTCTCTCAATATCATTACATCTAACTTTCAACATCTTTGTTATATCTCTCAAATTACACTCTTGTTGCTTCGTCTACACAAATGCTAATCCAATATTATACATTTCTCTTCAACTCCATAGCATACTCAACCTCCATCATTCGTACAATTATTTTACCGGATCTTCTATATCCAAACACAAAATCCGACACCAGTATTTTTTTTTTGAGTGGCGTCCTTGTACTTAGAACATGGATTTTCTGGAAACATTTGCAAACTATCTTCGCCTTGAAAACGGCGTTTATTAAGTCCTGAACCATTTAACAAAATCTAGTGACAGACAAATATTAATATGAGAAACATAGATTGGTGCAACGTTTGGATCTGTTTCGTATTATAAACCATTTGGTCATGGTTTGAATAAACTGAACATGAAGAGTCAGAAGGAGATTAATTTAAACTTTATTTAACTAAAAAATAATTTAACCAGGCTTTCTGTTTCTAATGAAGTAGATACTCGTGCACAGACAGTAACAATAAATATATAATTTCCTATGTAATTTATTTCCTCCATTTCTTCGTCTTTTGTATGTTTGCTTCGTTACTAAGTACACTTCTGCACAAAGTTTTTCCATCTCCTGGCCGCCGTTTAATACATAAAAGAAGAACTACACGGCGCTGAGGCTGTAAATATTTCAAAGTTTCTAATGTCACTTCCATGTCATCACTTGAGAAGCCGAGGCAGAATCTAATTGTGTAATTGTTATCCGCTAGATACTTATTCATTAAAAAAGTTAATGAGTCTCGGAGCTCATCACCGTTAGCAGGGAGATGTACTTGGATTTATCCTAAATAAATTCCATCCAACGTGAAAGTTAAAAGCACAAATGAAGAAGGTGACTTAGTATGAAAAAAACAAAATATTGCCTAACTTAACCCCCTTTGAGATGTAGTGACACCGGCACGTTGGAATTATGAGTATTTGGACAGACTTCTTTGCTAAAGAATGCTAATGTTTTCCTGCATATCATCCACTGTCGGCTGGGTTCTCACAGTGGGGTGTGACTTTCTGATTTAATGACTTGTTAGCTTGCTTTAAAGTGTGAGTGAGTTGCGTGAAATGGACTCTGTCAGTATGTGCGTGCGTGCGTGTGTGTGTATGTATTATTTATTATGTATGTATGTATGTATGTATGTATGTACGTACGTATGTATGTATGTATGTATATATGTATGCGTGTATGTATGTATGTATGTACGTACGTATGTATGTATGTATATATGTATGCGTGTATGTATGTATGTATGTACGTACTTATGTATGTATGTATGTATGTATGTATGTATGTATGCGTGTACGTATGTGTGTGTGTGTGTGTATGTATGTATGTATGTATGTATGTACTTATGCGTGTGTATGAAGTCAAGTAACGACAAGGGCACGTCCCACCATGCAGAGACGCGTCCAACACGCCAAGTGTAGCTTTGTCTGTCGTGTTTAAGTTATTATTGGGGTCAATCCAAATATGAACTTTTGTTTGTGTGTATAGAAATTCCCTATAATATATCAAGTTTACTAGTGGTATTTACTTTGAAAATTCAAAGAAAAATATTGACAATTCGCCTCTTCACCAACTTAAGCGTGACTTTCATTGGCACAGGATTACAAATTAAGAATTATTTTTTTTTTATATTCCTGGGGGTTTTAGTGTTTACTGCCGTTGCCTTCTTTAGTTGTAAGCAATAAGTATAAAACTTACTTGTGTGAATGTGGAAAAAATTAAGAACCTGGATTCCGCACTTGAAGTGCTTATACTAGTAATTAAAACACTTAATTAAAATTGCATACAAAATTTTAAGGACCCCACTGCCTGTTGTTTTGATCAGAAAGCCTGAACGTAAGAAAATATATGAAGTTGCTTGGGATATGTCAGTCTGTCCATAGTCCTAACGGACTTGGAACTCGACTCTTAGTCGGTCCGCAGTTCCTAAAGCAGAAACAAGTTCACTTTGTTAGCCTTCTTCAGTTCTAACACAGAAGTAGCTCGATAATTTTGCCGGTCCGCAGTCCTAACGCAGAAGCTGCTTAAATTTGAGCCGATAACTTCAGATGGAATACAGTCTTGTAGCTATGGAGAAGGACAGACGTGCGTAAAAATACTTCTGCCATAGAAACAAACGCAAAGGCCCACCACGCATAATTATTTGCAATTTAAATGCATTGGAAAGTGAAACGCCTGGGGACCATGTGATTGCAAAACTATTGGAACAAACAAATTTAATTGACAGGGGAAAGGAAGGGTGGAAATGTAATCGTACATACAAAGTTTGGGGTGATTAAAACATAACACGGGATGATGTCGTGTGTTTTTACGTAAATGAGGTCAAAGTTCTTTCTCCGTTGCTCCCTTTTTGTAGTCTGAACGTATGCAGACGACAATGTTTATCAACCCAAGGGCATTTGTGCTGTATATGTTGAGAAACCCCTAAAGAAATTAGTTGGGTTAAATAATGTAACTCCATTTATATTGTGTGCGAGTTTCTTCTGCTCATTAGAAGCTGCTAGTGAGATACCCGTTGTAGATTCAAAGGAAAATTTCGGCAGTTAACATTTCTAGCTAGGGTTTCCACAAAATACCCTTTCATTTGTGCTGTCTGGTGCTTAGTAGCCTTTGATAGATATACTGATTGAAAGTTTCACACAGTATGGACGCTAGAGTCTTAAAAAATCCTGAAAAAAGTAAAGTAATGGAATATACCCTGCTTTTATCTCAAGTTTTCGGCAGTGTTAAAACGAGCTGTACCTACGAATAAGGGAATATTTTATTGTCATCTACGGAGAAAACGCGAAATACCTGCAGCCCCCGGTTTCTGTATTTGGCACACGGGATTTTAAGTGATGCAGAAAGTAATTTGTTCGAAATTGTGCTTAGATACAAAACATGATAGGAACTGCTCATTCACACAAAAGTAATGCGAAAGTTCATGTGCGAAGAGAAACGTGTAGATCTTAAGGTCAAATTATCGTTAAAATTGTTCGCGCTACACGAAAATTAAAGGAACGTAAAATTTTCCTTAAATGTTTCAGTATGAATTATTACAAAAATTTGTTTAGTGGTAGAGTTGCTATATTTGTAGAAACGGGTAGACAGAAGGACAGATCGATTTTAATAGATACTTTGTAGGTATCTTAATATAATCAAGATTAAGGTATACAGAAATATAATTTTGCTTGTGGTTTTGCATCGGTGTACAACTTGGTCGCTCACACTAAGGAAAGAAGGTAGGCTGAGGGTGTTTGAGAATAGGGTTCTGAGGAGAATATTTGGGCCTAAGAGGGACGAGGTAACAGAACAGGGGAGTGGAGAAAACTACATAATGAGGAAGTTAATGATCTGGACTCCTCACCAAATAGTTTAAGGTGATCAAATCGATAATAATGAGATGGGTGAAGCATTTAACACGTGTGGGGAGAGTAGAGGTGTATACAGTGTTTTGGTGGGGAAACCTGAGGGAAGGAGACCACTTGGAAGACCCAGGCGTAGAAGGGAGAATGATATTAAGATGGATCTTCAGGAAGTGGAATGTGTGGCAAGGACTGGATCGATCTGGCCTAGGATAGAAATAGGTGGTGGGTTTTTGTAACTGGGCCTTCGGATTCCACAAAATGCAGGGAATTTCTTGACTAGCTGATAACCGGTTAGCTTCTGATGAAGGACTCTTTTGCATGGAGTAAGTAAGAATGTAACTCCCTAGGAATATAAATATTCATTTTAAAAAATCTATAATTTTAAAGTGCAGGTGTTCAGCACGAGAATTTCTGTCACAGGTACGTAATTGGTGGCGGTTATGTAGAGCTGTCTGCAAATACGAGTTCGTTAAGCAGTATGTCATTACGTTTCCAATGACGGGTCACCTCTTACTTGAAACACGAGGCCACTTTACTGCATGTGACCCTCCGTGTGGTTTGCAAGTCCGTACTCGTACATGTAGGGCCTATATTCATCATAAAGCATCGCATTAAAATTGCTAAACATTGGGAATGTTGTAGGTTCCTCTGTGTTCAAGAGAGGCTTATGGGGGGGAGTTGAGGTGAGAACTTTAGTTTACGTAAAGGATTTTCAGTTAATAGGCGCGTTCCCAAAATTGCGAGAAGCGACTATTAGCTTCGTCTTGTATGCCCTTCCGTCCGCATGGAACAACTCGACTAACACTGGACGGATTTTCATGAAGTTTGATATTTGGGTATTTTTAGAAAATCTGTCGAGAAAATTCGAGTTTCATTAAAATCTGAAAAGAATAACGGGTACTTTACATGAAGAACGTATATACACTTTCGATCATACTTTGCTGGATACTTCTTAGAACGGCAGATTTGTCAGACTAGTTGTAGAGGGTAACAAAACGCATATTTCATGTTCAATAATTTTCTCTTCGAAGTTTGTGCAGTTTATGAGGTAATGTGGAAAAATAATCTAGAGCCGGACAGGCCATAGATAACAAAATGGCGCATACGCATTGCATGTTGGATAACTAAGGCTAAAACACAAACACAAACTCATAATACGTAGTACATACACCTTTTCCACTTTAACAATGGTTGCACTAAAGCGCCTGAATGTTACGTTATACGTGCAGTGCCCATCTTGTTTTTCTTCTGAATTTTAAAATGACAAAAGTACAATTTTAAACATTTTTCCTAGTAGATTTCTGTCTGTTTTCTTACACTTAATCTTAAATGTTTTGTGTGATGTCTAATGGTGACTTAATTTTCGGCCTGCAGATATATTCCTATCTCTACTTACATTTTAGAGAGATTTGACCGTAATTCACAATATTGTGTAGGAAATTTGCCTTTATTGAAAATGAAGCTTGTTGGACGCTTCCGCAGTTACATTTAAACGAAAAAGTTTTGGAAAATAAATGCGCCTTCATCATCGGGGAGAAATATGGAGCAGCTCTGTCGAGTTTCTTACATGTAGCTAAATTTTATCCTTTATTAGCGTTCTGAAAACGATGACAAATTGTCCAAATTTTGAATAAAAACTCAGAGAGTTTTTCTGTGTTTGCGTTTATTATTTTGGAATTAACTGTGGCAAAAAAGTATCCGTTTAGAAATCTCAATATAAATAAAAGGTGGAAAATGTACATATAGAGTAACGACGTTTGTGCGGACACTTTTCGGACGGTAATGCCGTTTAATCCACTATGGTCACATTTTTTGTTGTCTTTAGATTTTGTGCTTATATGCAGAATGTTATTACTATTATTATGGTATTTTGTCACTTTTTTTAAAAAGCTTACTATATGTCCATATTGATTCTGTTTCCATCAAACCTATCGGTCACACACAATTCCAAAATTTCAACCGGGCGAAATGTTTTGTAATATCTGACACACATACAGTATTTAATACGTGATTTGTCAGGTTTTTACTAATATACAGTCATAACAGATTTCATATTTCTATACAAGAGAGACGAATATGAAAGAGTAAGTTTGCACGATTTTGTTTCCCTCAATTGTGGATCGTGTAAATGGCAATAAAATACCTGCACAGGAACGTGACGTAACCCAAGGCAATAAACGTCAGTCATTATTTCACGCCAAAGCACTTTGCGTTCTTCAGTACGTACCGCCATGTGATAAGTATGTAGTAGCAATATGTATTTAATATTATAACAAGGTTTTCTTACTTATTTTTCGTGCACAAGGGCATCTTATCCTCAAAGTAGCATCCGGTGGAAGGCAGTAAGCATTAAATATTATTACTTCATGTATTTTAGACAGAATTACCAGCATGTAGCTTAAATTTTTTGTGCCTCACATTATACTCCATTTTGTATGGCCGATCTGGCTTCGCCGTATTTCTCGCAAGTATCCCGT
>JGI20166J26741_11485029_pt1 | contig 12958 bp, 18 predicted proteins | sample TergutCu122P5_FD_26741 | JGI IMG/M metagenome (IMG submission 26741)
ATTGCGAAATGGCCAGACAATTGGCATTGGACACTATTTGCTTAAAGCCGGTCAGCCGGCTGGCTCATACGGATTACAGCCTGGATTACCACAAAGACCTGATTCGAAAGAAGACGGGCTTGGATCCTTCTCACCCTGACGCGGCGAGGAAATTCGCGGACGCCTGCGGAATGGATTTTTTATTTAACACCAATGACGGGCTGAAATCCGACTGGGCAAAATTCGGGCGCGCCACCAATATGGGCCATGCCGTGTATGCCGCGGATGGCAGCGATTTGACCGCGCCTGCAAAGTGCCCCTTTGAAACGCCTGAGGAAGTGTGGGCGTTTGACGCTGTCGCGGAATACGGCCTGCCTGATTTTGACGAACAGGCAGCTGCTTATGAGCGCAGCATACAGCAATCCAGGAGCCAATTTCCGGATCAGCTGGTGACCGGAGGATATTATAAATCCATAATTTCGGGCGCAATCGCCGCTTTTGGCTGGGAGATGCTTTTATTGGGGGCGTCCGGCCCGGCTAAAATGGAAAAAGTGCTGGACAGCATCTTCAGGTTTACATTGTTTCATATGGAGGCGTGGGCAAAAACCAGCGCCGAGGTCATAATCCAGCATGATGATTTCGTTTGGACTAGCGGGCCGTTCATGCATCCGGATTATTACCGGAAAGTAATCATATCCCGTTATGCCGAGTTGTGGAAGCCGCTGCATGCGGCAGGCAAGAAGGTGCTGTTCTGTTCCGACGGCAACTTCATGGGGTTGGCCGAAGATGTGGCGGAAGCGGGGGCGGACGGTTTTATCTTTGAGCCGATGAATGACTTCGGTTTTATGGCGGATCGCTTCGGCCAATCCAAGGTATTGGTGGGAAGCTATGTAGACTGCCGGGACATGACTTTCGGCCAATGGGCGCAAGTAAAGGCTGAAATGGATCGGACTTTTGAAACGGCTAAAAAATGCAAAGGCTTGATATTCGCCGTAGGAAACCATTTACCGGCCAATATCCCGGAAAACATGATAGAACAGTATTTATCATATCTTATGGCCCATTGGGACAGGGAGTAGGGGCGGCATCCTGCCGCCCGTGTAATAATGTCACCCTGCAAATGAGACCTTTTCATCCGTTTTATTCCCGTTAAGCCTGAACTCGCCCACAAGCTTTTTAAGCATCTGCGCCTGCGACGACAGTTCCTCGCTGGCAGACGCCGATTCTTCGGAAGACGCGGAGTTTGCCGTAATAACGCCCATTATGCTGTCCAGGCCCTCGTCGATTTGTTTTGTGGATCCGCTCTGCTCGGAAATGGCCGCCGCCATTTCATTGATAATATTGGAGGTTTTTTCTGTACGCGCCGCTATGTCCTCGAAAGACTGGGCAGCTTCCCGCGCAATCTTATTGCCGTTTTCAACGGCGTTTTTAGAATTCTCAATCAATACCCCGATATCCTTGGTAGCTTCCGATGTTTTTAAGGAAAGGTTGCGCACCTCATCAGCCACAACAGAAAAGCCTTTCCCCGCCTCCCCTGCCCGCGCTGATTCTATAGCCGCGTTTAAAGCCAGCAGGTTGGTTTGGAACGCCACATCCCTTATTGTCTTGATTATCTCGCTGATTTGGGCGGACGTCTGGTTTATTTTTTCAATGGCTTCAATAAGGTTATGCATGCGTTGGGTGCCTTCCTTGATCCCCGCGGTGGATTCCTCGCTGAGGGCAATGGCTTTATCCGCGTGTTCGGCGTTAGTTTCGGCAGAAAGGGCAATCTGGCCGGTAATGTCCGCCAGGTTTTGAATCGATTCCTGCTGCTTAACAGCCCCCTGCGCCAACAGAATGGCGCTGGTTGAAACGTTTTCGGAACCGTCGGCTACAAATTCAGCGGAAGCGTTGATTTGATCCAGCGTTTCAGCCAGCGACCCTATAATCTGCGTAATAGACGCCTCTATTGCCTTAAAGTCGCCTTTAAACCCTATGCTGACCTTCGTGTCCAGATTTTTGCCGGCAATATCCGATAACACGCCGTTGATTTCAGATATATACGAGGAAAGCATTGCTACCGTCGCTTCTATTGATTGCTTAATCGGGATATAATCCCCGTTATAATCGGCCGAAAGCCTCACGTTAAGCATTCCGTCCCGCAGCCCGGCCATAGCCCGGGCTATATCGGTTATATAGTTTCTTTGGGTTTCAGCCATATGGTTGATGGATTGCTTTATCTCGTCAAACCCGCCCTCAAAATCGCCGCTGATTTTACGCGACAGATCGCCGTTTGATATATGCGCCAGCACAGACGTTGTCTCTTGAATTACCGACTTTGTCTTGGCCATGGCGTTGTTTATGGATTCCTTCAGGGCTATAAAGTCGCCCTCATAATTCAATTCGCTCCGCGCGTTCAGATCGCCTTCGGAAAACCGCCTCAGTATATCCGCTATATCGCTTATATAGATCTTTTGGGTCATTATCAGATGGTTTATGGACTTCGCGATTATGTCGTCATTAGAGCGGACAACGGCCTCGACGGAAAAATCATTATGCGAAAGCCGCGATAAAACCTCCGATTGCTGGCGTATACCTTCCACAAAGCGTAAAAACGCTTTTTTAAGCCGCCCAATCTCATTATCGTCAATGCCCGCGAAGGATATCTGCATGCTGCCCCCCGCCAGATTATTGGCGGCGCGCTCTATTTCGCCGATAGGTTTTGTTATAAAACGGCGGTTAACCCGATATATAACCACGGCGCAGATCGCTAAAAGCGCAATGGCTATACCCGCCGATAACAGCGCCAAGTTGGTCATCCTGGCGTTGACCATCGCGACAGGCATCGCTATGCCCAGATACCACAGCCCGCCCGGCGTTTCCTGAAGCATAAAATATTTTTTGTCCCCCGTATAATCGGTAAATACCTTTCCGGAGGGGTTATTCAGCAGGCCGGTTTTCCAGCCGGCGAAACGCCCGCCGTCGATATCGGCAAAATTCTTGATATCCGTTTTCGCGACTTCGGTATCCGAGCCCGGATTTGTTATTATATTTCCCGAACTGTCCAAAAGCGTTATCCGGTATGCCGGGTTTTCATGCGAAATAATATCCCCTGAGCGATCCAGAAGGAATGCGTAGCTGCCTTGCCCGAACGCCGAGCTCAACGTATCGGCGACGCCCGAGACCGTGGTAAGATAAACGTCGCCGGCAACTACAAAAGAACGATCCGATGACGCCTTCGCGATCGTCAGGCACGGCGAGCCCGTCATTGCGTCCACATAAATATCGGTAAATATGACCTCGCCCGGTTTGGCCATCGCCTCTTTATACCATCCCCTTTCGCCGGCAACCCAATCTTCGCCCGGGATCCAGCCGGTGGTAAAATAAGACGCGCCAGAAGCGGCGAAAGAAGCATATATGTCAAAATATTCGGTATCGTATAAATGCCATTGCTCCGATAAATAACCGAGTGAATTTGCCTCCCCCACATAACCCACTCCGGCTGACATGGAAGTTATAAGCGCCGCCTGCTTGTCAATCCAGCCCTGCAGCACGTTCACCTCCTTTGCCGTTGTCTGATACGCCTTATCCAATGTCTCCGTTTCCATATAACGATAGGAAATGAATATAACAAGCCCCGTTACGATAAAAAATCCCGCTGTGAACATAGTTATGGTCATGATTGTGAGTTTGCCGCCAAGGCTCTTCATAGGTACCCTCCCGATGCCGATTGTTTTCTCATATGTATTATTGCCTGGGAATCTGATTATATGAGTAAAACATAAAAGGGATTTGAGCGCACAAACCTCGTGCGCTCAAATCCCCTTACACCAATTCTATAATTACTTCTTCCGCCGCGTCGCCTTTTCGCGGGCCAATCTTGATCATACGGGTGTATCCGCCCATGCGCGTCGCGTACCGCGGCGCAATCTCGTCAAACATTTTTGCCGCCATATCCACTTGTTTCGTCAGCGCGCGTTTCTTCCTGCCGTCTTTCGGGGCCTCCGAAACCGGGTACAGGACGCTTAGCATCCGGCGCCTGGCGTTAAGCCGCGACGGGTTGTCTTTTTTTATGGTTTTCTCCACAATATCATAAACCGTAACATTCCTGCCGTTCTCATTGCGCCTCATACGGTTCCCGTTTTTGTCTTTCCGGGGCGCCTTCGCGCTGACTTTAACCTCAGTATAATTGTCGCGTTCCTTAACGGCCAATGTAATAAGCCGTTCCGCCACTCTTCTTACTTCTTTGGCTCTGGTTTCCGTGGTTCTTATCTTTCCGTGGTACAATAAATTGGTCGTCAGGTTCCGCAGCATTGCTTTACGCTGGCTGGTTGTGCGGCCAAGTTTACGATATCCGGCCAAAGGCATCGCACCTCTCTCTTCATTCATCGCTGGGGCTTAACGCCAGCCCCAGTTCCGCCATTTTATTCAAAACTTCCTCCAATGATTTCCGGCCGAGGTTGCGGACCTTCATCATGTCTTCCTCAGTCTTGTTGGCAAGATCCTCAACAGTATTTATGCCGGCCCGTTTCAGGCAATTATATGAGCGCACGGAAAGATCCAATTCCTCTATGCTCAGTTCCAATACCTTCGCTTTGTTGCTTTCCGGCTGATCTTTAAAACCCGAACCCGGCGACGCCACGCTGTTTGATAAGTCAATGAATAAATTCAAATGCTCGTTTAGAATTTTAGCCCCAAGGCTGACCGCATCATCGGGAGATATGGTTCCGTTTGTCCAAACCTCCAGCGTCAGTTTGTCAAAGTCGGTATTTTGGCCTACTCTGGTGTCTTCAACATTAAAATTCACTTTACGTACCGGTGTGTATATCGAATCTATCGGGATCAGCCCGATAGGCTGATCGGGCTTTTTGTTTCTGTCCGCGCCCACATATCCGCGGCCTTTTGTTATGGTCAGTTCGATGAACAGTTTGGCGTCTTTGCTGCCGCTTAGCGTGGCGATATGCAGATCGGGGTTCATAATGTCAACCTCCGGCCCGACTTTTATGTCCCTCCCGCATACCTCGCATTCGCCGTTCACGTCTATATACGCCAGCTTGGGCTCGGAACCCTCGCCGTGATACTTGATAGCCAAGGCTTTCAGATTAAGAATTATCTCTGTTACGTCTTCCTTAACACCCGGTATAACGCTGAATTCGTGAAGCACGCCTTCTACCTTTATATTACTGACTGCCGCGCCCGGCAGGCTCGACAGCAGTATCCTGCGCAGGGAGTTGCCCAGCGTAGTGCCGTATCCCCGCTGCAGCGGTTCAACGACAAAGCGTCCGTAGTTGCCGTCCGCCGACTTTTCCGCTATATCAATACGAGGCTTTTCAAATTCAAACACGCAGTTGAACCTCCTTACTACAACTTACAGTTACTTGGAATACAACTCCACGATCAATGTCTCGTGCACGTTAGTGTCGATCTGCTCGCGGTTCGGTATGGCGCTGACGGCGCCGCGCAAATTTTCCCGCTCCGCGGACAGCCACTCGGGCACAATGCGCGACGCTGTGACGTCCAGTATATCTTTGAACCGCTGCTCTGTTTTTGAACGTGCTTTTACCTCTACGACGTCCCCGACCCTCAGCGCATACGACGGTATATTGACGTTCTTCCCGTTTACGCGCAGCAGCCCGTGGCGCACCACCTGGCGCGCCTCAGTCCTGGAACGCCCGTAACCCAGACGGTATACGACATTGTCCAGGCGCATTTCCAGAATGCGCAGCAGGTTTTCGCCGGCTACGCCTTTAATCCGTTCGGCTTCGGCAAAGTAGTTGGCAAACTGCGCCTCCAGAACGCCGTAAATGCGTTTGGCTTTTTGTTTTTCACGCAGCTGAAGCCCGTATTCAGACAGCTTTCTGCGCGACGTCCCGTGCTGCCCCGGCGCGACGGCGCGTTTGGGGTTTGTAATGGGGCAGCAGCTTTTCGAGCACTTTTCGCCTTTTAAGAATAATTTTTCGCCCTCCCTGCGGCAGAGCCGGCATACGGGGCCGATATATCGAGCCATTAAAGGCCACACCTCCTAAAAATTAAACGCGCCTTCTTTTGGGCGGCCTGCAGCCGTTATGCGGTACGGGCGTAACGTCTTTGATCATGGTGACTTCCAGCCCGGCGGCCTGAAGCGCCCTTATCGCTGCCTCGCGCCCGCTGCCCGGCCCTTTTACATACACCTCGACCAGCCTCAGCCCGTATTCCTTCGACGCGTTCGCCGCTGTATCCGCGGCCATCTGCGCCGCGTAAGGGGTGGACTTGCGGGAACCCTTGAAACCGAGCTGCCCCGCGCTGGCCCATGAAAGGGCGTTGCCCGCCGCGTCCGTTACAGTAACTATTGTATTGTTAAAACTGGACTGGATATGCACCTGTCCCCTGTCAACATACTTTTTCTCGCGGCGTCTGCGCGTAGCGGTCTTCTTAACAGTCTTTTTCGCCATTATTAACCTCCCCGCTTACTTCTTCTTATTAGCGACGGTTCTCTTCGGACCCTTGCGCGTTCTGGCGTTTGTTTTGGTCCTCTGGCCGCGCACCGGCAAACCGCGCCTGTGGCGTATGCCCCGGTAGCTGCCTATCTCGACCAGGCGTTTTATGTTTAAAGCCACTTCCCTGCGTAAATCGCCTTCCACCTTCTGGCCGCGGTCGATAATGTCACGGATCCTTGAGACTTCGTCGTCTGTCAAATCACGTACGCGGGTATCGGGATTAACGCCCGCTTCGCGCAAAATCCGATCGGAACTGGGGCGCCCAATGCCGAAGATATATGTCAGCCCAATTTCCACACGCTTTTCCCTGGGCAGATCCACGCCTGCTATACGAGCCATAGTAAACCTCCTTAACCCTGTCTCTGTTTATGTTTCGGGTTATCGCAAATTACGCGGATCGCGCCTTTGCGTTTAATTATCTTGCATTTTTCGCATATCCTCTTTACCGATGGCCTTACTTTCAAAATGGCACGCTCCCTTTGCTATTTGTCCCGCCAAATGATGCGCCCCTTGGTTAAGTCATAGGGCGACATTTCAACCAATACCTTGTCTCCCGGTATAATCCTGATAAAATTCATGCGGAGCTTGCCGGAAATGTGCGCCAGTATTTTATGCCCGTTCTCAAGCTCTACCTGAAACATGGCGTTGGGATATTTTTCTGTTATCTTGCCGGATACTTCTATAACATCATCTTTTGACAATGCTAAACCTCCCCGTTATTACCGAAACGCAACAACACCTTCCTAAGATCCGCGTCCTGCAGGGAACCGGCCGAAAGTTTCGCGGCCGTTTCTTCAGACATGGATTCAGTAATCTGTACGTGCATAAGTTTTTTTTTCTTTGGCTTTTCCAGCTTTCTCAGCTTTCCGTCGGCTAAATACAGGTAATCGCCGTCCGTGCCCACTATGACAAAGGCCCCGCCTTTGTCGCGGCCGCGTTTGGATATGACTATCCCGCCGACGCTTACGCCCCTTGGGCGTTCAGGCCCATTGCCATATCCCCTTAACATAAGGATAAAATATCGGGCGCCCCGTCCGTAACGGCAACGGTATTCTCATAATGCGCCGAGCATTTTCGGTCCCTGGTCACCACGGTCCAGTGATCTTTCAGGATCACCACTTCATAAGCGCCTTCGTTAACCATAGGTTCAATGGCCAAAGTCATGCCTTTGTAAAGCCTGGGCCCTCTGCCCGCCTGTTTATAATTGGGGATTTGGGGCTCCTCGTGCATTTGCCGGCCCACGCCATGCCCAACATAATCCCGTACAACGGAAAACCCGCCCGCCTCGGCGGTTTCCTGAACCGCGGCGCATATCTCATGCAAGTGCCGTCCGGCCTTTGCGTATTCTATTGCCTTAAAAAAACAGTTTTGCGTTGTTTTAATCAGCCTTTTCCTTATCTCCGGCGCCTCGCCCACTTCAAATGTCCGCGCGGCGTCGCCGTGGTATCCGTTTTTTACCGTGCCGATATCAATACTAACAATATCGCCGTCCCTGAGCTTTTTTAAACCGGGTATGCCATGAATGACCTCTTCATTGACAGAAACGCAGATAGAACCCGGAAAGCCCGTAGTCGACGAACCCATATAGCCCTTAAAAGACGGGACCGCGCCCTGGCCGCGGATATATTCATCCGCGATCGCGTCAAGCTCTTTAGTAGTAACGCCGGCGCGGATATACTTCCTCAGCAGTTCATGGGTACGGGCGACTATCCGGTTGGATTCGCGCATGAGTTCTATCTGTTCATTGTTCTTAATGATGATAGCCATACTACCCCCCGACTATTAAATGTCAGTTCAGGAACCCTTTATAGTGCCGCATCAGCAGCTGTGACTCCAGCTGTTTGATGAATTCCAGCGCCACGCCCGAAACAATGAGCAGGGTAGTGCCGCCGAACCCCATATTGACCCCGCCGGAGAAACGCTGCAGCAAAACCGGCGCCATGGCAATCAGGCAGTAGAAAACCGCGCCTATCCAGCTCAGCCGGTCTACTGTTTTCTGAATGTAATCGCTGGTCGGTTTGCCCGGCCTGATACCCGGTATAAAACCGCCGTTCTTTCTCATGTTTTCGGCCATTTCAACGGGATTGACGGCAAATGAGGTATAGAAAAACGTAAACATAAAAATCAGCACGACATAGATAATATCCCCGGTCCATCGCTGAAGCGAGAGAAAAGTAGTTATGCTTTGAAGCGTCGTGTTACCTCTGAAGAACTGCAAAAGCTGCTGTGGGAACTGCAGCAGCGATATCGCGAAGATTATGGACATAACCCCGGCGATGTTCACTTTTATCGGGATGAACGAACTGTTGCTGCCGTACATCTGCTTACCGGCCGTTTTACGCGAATACTGTACGGGTATGCGGCGCTCGCCGTCCTGAATCAGAACGACAAAGGCAATCAAGGCGGCAAACACAGCCAAAAGCAGTATTATTGTAATCCAGCCCCGCACGGGATTTTCCGCGTTGGGATCCACCAGATTATAAAGCGACATAACGCCCTGAGGCAGGTTTGCGATAATATTGGAAAATATTATGAATGACGATCCGTTGCCTATGCCCCTTTCCGTAAGCAGCTCGCCCAGCCACATGATAAAGATCGTGCCTGTCATCATGGCTATAACGGCCACAATATATACGAATATATCGCCGTGGGCAAATAAGCTGCCTATGGACGTATAGGCGTAGCCGTACACCGTAGCGCCGGCCTGCAGCATGGACAAACCCACGGCCACAACACGGGTGTACTGGTTGATCTTTTTACGCCCTTCTTCGCCTTCTTTTTGAAGCTGTTCCAATTTCGGTATCGCTACGGTCAGAAGCTGCATGATAATGGAAGAAGTGATATACGGCGCGATACCCATCGCGAATATGGAACCCGCGCCGCCGCCCGCTATGATGGAAAATATGGTGGCGGCGCTGGCCCCGGCCCCGTGCAGGTAGCGATCCAGCTGCAACAGATCAATGCCGGGCAGCGGTATTTTTGTGCCCAACCGGTAGATCAGTAAAACCAGGAAGATAAACAGCAGTTTTTTTCGGATATCCTTGACTTTCCACGCATTGGCGAATACCTTAAACAACTAGATCACCTCTGCTTTTCCGCCAAGCGCCTCTATCTGCGAGACAGCGGACTTGCTGAAACGATTTGCCTTAACGGTCAGTTTCTTTGTAAGCTCTCCCATACCCAAAATTTTAACGCCGTCTTTGGGGTTGGACACCAAACCCTTTGACTGTAAAGCGGCGATATCCACTACCGCGTCATCTTCAAACACATTCAGGTGTTCCAGGTTAACGTTGACGATTTCCTTCGTATTCCTGTTATGAAACCCGCGCTTGGGAAGGCGCCTGAACAGAGGCATCTGCCCGCCTTCGAAACCCACCTTGCCTCCGGAACCGCTTCTGGCTTTTTGGCCTTTATGGCCCTTTCCGGCTGTTTTTCCGTTGCCGGATCCATGCCCGCGCCCCTTGCGGAACCGTTTGCTGACGGCGCCGCCGGCCGGTTTAAGTTCGCCCAATTTCATAGAACGCATTCCTCCTCCGTCAGATTTCCTCCACTTTGACCAGATGGGATACTTTGCGCAGCATCCCGCGTACGGCCCCGTTATCTTTATGCACCTTGAAGGAGTTGATCTTACGCAGCCCCAAGGCCTCGATTGTTTTTCTTTGTTTTGGTATAGCGCCGATGGTGGAGCGGACAAGGGTTACCCTGAGTTCACCAGCCATAGCAGACTCCTTTCGACCAGATACTATTTTTGTTTACGCTAAAATCTCTTCCAATGATTTTCCGCGCAGCCTGGCTACCTGGGACGGGGTTTTCAGATCCAAAATCCCCTTAATGGCCGCGTTAACCACGTTTCGTTTATTATTTGAACCGATGGACTTCGTAACGATATTTTGGATGCCCGCCAGTTCCAACACGGCGCGCACGGAACCGCCCGCGATAACGCCGGTGCCTTCAGGCGCGGGTTTCAGCAAAACGCTGGCGCTGCCGAAACGCCCCAATATTTCATGATAAATGCTGTGCGCCTCTGTCCGCTCAACATAAATCAGGTGCTTTTTGGCGTCCTCCTTGCCCTTGCGTATGGCTTCTGGTATTTCGGCCGCCTTGCCCAGCCCGACGCCCACATGGCCGTTTTCGTCGCCGACTACCACCAGAGCGGCGAACCGGAAGGTACGCCCGCCCTTTACAACCTTGGTGACGCGGTTTATGGTTACAACCCGATCTTTAAGATCCAGCGTACTGGGATCTATTTTTTTCAACTGTTATCTCCTTTCAACCAAATCTAGCGCCTAGAATTGCAGCCCCGCTTCCCTGGCAGCCTCGGCTAACGCCTGTACCTTGCCGTGGTAGATATACCCCGCTCTGTCAAACACAACAGTGTTTATCCCTTTGTCAATAGCCTTCCTTGCGACTGCCTCGCCTACGGCGCGGGCGGCTTTCACGTCAGAAGTCTTATCGCACTTCGCCGCGACGGATTTCTCCATCGTAGACGCCGCGGCCAATGTATGCCCGGCCGTATCGTCGATTATCTGAGCGTATATATGCTTGTTGGAGCGGAATACAGCCAGCCTGGGCCTATCCGGCGCGCCCGATAGTTGACGGCGCTGACGGTAATGGCGTTTTTCCCTGGCTTTGCCGCGGGACGTTTTATGAATCAATGCGGCTTCCTCCTTTCAGGGCCTACTTCTTGCCTGATTTGCCTTCTTTGCGGCGAATGCGTTCGTTGGAATACTTGACGCCCTTGCCCTTATACGGTTCGGGGGCGCGCTTGTCGCGTATATCGGCCGCGTGCTGGCCGACTTTTTCCTTGTCAACGCCCGACACCGTTATCTTATTTGTCCCTTCCACCGACGTGCTGACGCCTTCGGGATCGATCATCTCTATAGGATGCGAATACCCCAGCGTAAGCATCAGTTTATTGCCCGACTTGGCGGCCCTGTAGCCCACGCCGTTGATCTCCAATGTCTTGGAAAAACCGGCGGTTACGCCCACCACCATATTGTTGATAAGCGTCCGCGTCAAGCCGTGAAGCGATTTGAACCGCTTCAGGTCGTTCGGCCGCTCTATGACAATTTGACCGTTCTTTTCAGCGATGTTCATGTCATTGGATAATTTCCGCATTAAGACGCCCTTGGGCCCCTTCACCGTAATCGTGTTGCCGTCTTCGATGCTTACGGATACGCCTTCGGGTATGCCAATCGGGAGTTTACCGATTCGTGACATGGATACGCACCTCCCGTTATTCTGGATTACCAAATAAAAGCCAATACTTCTCCGCCAACGCCCAGTTTACGCGCTTCCTTATCCGTAATTATTCCTTTATTTGTAGATACGATGGCCGTGCCCAAACCCCCCAGCACCTTCGGCATGTCGGCGGCGCTGGCGTATACGCGCAGCCCGGGCTTTGAAATACGCTTGCAGCCCGCGATAACCTTTTCATTTTTATCTACGCCGTATTTAAGCGTAATGCGCATGGTCTTTTTTACGCCGGCTTCCATCAGCTCGTAACCTTTTATATAGCCTTCGCCGGCCAATATATTGGCTATGGCCAGTTTTATTTTGGATGAAGGCACATCCACCGTCGAATGTTTGGATGTGTTCGCGTTTCTGATTCTGGTGAGCATATCCGCAATGGGATCTGACATTGACATGTAAACTTCCTCCTTTCAGACTACCAGCTTGCTTTCCTCACGCCCGGGATTTGGCCCTTATACGCCAATTCCCTGAAACATATACGGCAAACGCCAAATTTGCGGAGCGTTCCGTGAGGCCTGCCGCAGAGTTTGCAGCGGCTGTAAGCGCGGGTGGAAAATTTCGGTTTGCGCCGCTGTTTAAGAATCATGGATTTTTTCGCCATAGCCTATCCTCCTTACGCCTGTTTGGCAAACGGCATGCCGTACAATGAAAGCAATTCTTTCGCTTCTTCGTCCGTTTTTGCGGTTGTGACAAATACTATTTCCATACCGCGGATTTTATCTATCTTATCAAATTGAATCTCCGGAAATATCAGCTGCTCGCGTATGCCCAGCGTATAATTGCCGCGCCCGTCAAACGCTTCGGCGCTGACGCCCCTAAAGTCGCGCACGCGTGGGAGCGCTATATTGATCAGCCGATCCACAAAACTCAGCATCCGATCGCCGCGCAGCGTCACTTTGCAGCCGATGGGCATGCCGGTGCGGACCTTAAACGCGGCCACGGATTTCTTGGCCTTGGTTATTACCGGTTTCTGGCCGGTTATAATGGACAGGTCGGAAGACGCGCTTTCCAGCACCTTGGCGTTGTCTTTAGCCTCGCCGAGGCCCATGTTAATGACGACTTTTTCTATTTTTGGCGCCTGCAGCCTGTTCTTGTACGAAAATTTCTTTACTAGCGCATCAGCGATTTCGGTATCGTATTTCTCCTTTAACCGGTTCACGGCATACCTCCTTACCTTAATCTATTACCTCGCCGGTAGAACGCGCCACGCGTTCCCTGATCACCTGTTTGCCCCCACCCTCGTTTTCAATTACCTCAACCTTGTAACCGAT
>JGI20166J26741_11485140_pt1 | contig 12957 bp, 15 predicted proteins | sample TergutCu122P5_FD_26741 | JGI IMG/M metagenome (IMG submission 26741)
GTGTGTGTGTGTGTGTGTGTGTGTGTGTGTGTGTGTGTGTGCCTGTAGCCTTAGCTGTCCAGCTTGCAAAACGCATGCGCCATATTGTCAACTGTGGCCCCACAGGCTATACCTGTTTTTCCACATTATCTCACAAATTACATAATTTTTGTGAAAAAGTTGTTGAACATAAGATGTGTTTTAATTTTCTCTACAAACTTGGTCCGAAAAATTTCCCATTCTAAAAAAATTCAACGAGATATTATCCTAAACGTACATAGGTTTTCATGTAAAGTTCCCTTTAATCTCGTCAGATTTTAATAAATCTTGAATTTTCTTTACAGATTTTCGAAAAATAAGCAAATCTCAAATTTCATGAAAATTCGTCCAGTGGGAGCCGAGTTGTAGCTTGCGGAAGGACGGACGGACGGACGGAGAAACATGACAAGCTAATATTCACTCTTCCCAGTTCTGGGAAGCAGCACCTAACTGCACACCCGACAAAGTCCAATCGACAATCGAGTTTTGGAGTTTACGAAAATCTCTCATTCGGCGATCTCAATATAATCCCGGGAAAAACTCACGGAATTTTCAGGCTTCGTAGAACTCGCTGATTTGTCTCAATGAACTTATCCTCAGCGACTGTGATACAGCCAAACATATTTTACACTTCTTGTTCAGGCAAAGCGCCATCTTATCAAGAACGTCTAACCAAATGACAAGACCAAAATGAGATATACACGGAAAATTTAACAGCAGTCACTAGCGTAGAACAGTGTAAGGTGTATTTTGGTCGGGCAGCAATTGAAAGCATTAACATACAGGACGAATTTTAAGGTTGTACCGGTTTATACTACGCACGTTTTAAAAGCTGGTGTTGTTACAACACACAGAAGCTAAAACAGAATTGCTTGCAAACTGACAGTAAATAAACCACTTGGAAGATGTATATAGATGGATAATATTACAATGCATCTTAATCGTATGATGGTTTTAACATGACTCAGAATGGAAATTATCCTATCATGTTAATAACTTTTCCTTTATACAAGGTCTAATTGCAGTTCGCTAAAAGCATATACCATAATATTACTTCGGAATAACAGTGACTTCTCAAAAAGAAGCCTGAGTTCATTTCAGGGGTCCTTAATTTGAGATTCATGGCAGACAAGCTGATATTTACATAAGCATTTTTCAGAACATTTCGATTTATTCCTGCCAACGTCCATTCCACATACACTGTATGCTTGTCTGGTTTCTTTTTCGTTATCGGATGTTGACACTTGAGTCCCATTTGAGACTTTGTCTCACCTGACTGCCGTCATCATTTTACCAATGCTCTATACTATTTGTCATTGTCCCCAACATTAGAACTTGATAAAGCTTCTATTTGAGAACAAAGTGCCAACGGAATCAGTAGTCAACCAGTGCTACAAAGGCGATATTTCTCAAGTTTTCAGAATTTTAGCCAGTTTACTATTCCCCATGTCCTGAAGAGCGAAACAAATTCTTTCGAAAACTTGATATTTATTTACAAAATTACACTACGTTACATCTGGAAGCTTATACGATTAGACAGTCACGCTATTTTAACTACCACCAACTCCCACATTTCGGATAGAATTTTGTACTGCACACTGTCATAGAGTCCTTTCAAAATTCAAAGCGAAATTGAAAAAGATACTACTTTTTTTTTAAATCTAGCTATTCCCAATAACTTTATACATGATACCATAAAACAGAATAAAAAGACAGTGTTCAAGAGTGTTCTAGAGGATATTTCTTTGGCCGCAGTGAAAACTGTAACACCAACATCACCATACATTTACTGAAGCCATCTTCCGCTCCTATTCCCAAATAATTGATAAAGTTGATGAAGTACAAGCCTTTAAGTGTAGTGTCACAGGTGTGGGCTTTTCGTTGTATTACCTGTAAGCTAGGTGCTCTCAGCTGGCCAGTCTCGCACCAGCCTGTTGGCATGTAACACGAGTGAACGAACAATAGATTGTCTAGTCCGGCGACCAGGAGAAAGCTGACTTCTCATTAAACGAATTTAAGTGACAGTGTGATAAATCGTCCTGACTCAGATATAACGGCAATAAAAATTCTTGTCGTAAACTTTATCATATCGGTATATTCTGCTATTAGCCATACCATTTAGTATCCTCCCTACCATTTAGTATACTCCCCACGCTGCACTGACGAGAGTCTTCAAACTCTTACCTCATATTTCCGTAGGTGGCTAGCAGAAACAGTGGTAGCACTGTAGGTCAAAAACCTGAATGAGGGCAGGAAGTCATTTAACGACCCTATCCCAATTGTACAGGTTACACGGCGTAGAAAAGGGTCGAAAATTATCGTGTGTGACGAGAAAGCGCGTATATCCAAGGAGGGTTTCTCGTTCCCTTCCAAGGTACTATTCTTGTAGTTGTCTGGTAAAGCTAAGGAAAGCCTCATTCAGTTTAGCTAGTAGCCCGGCGGAAATCAGAGAAACAGAGACATACTGTTTATGATTTGATGTTATCATGTCGATGTATACTAACATTACGATATTCTTTGATGTAAAGATGGATAATGTGCTAGGTAAATACCAATGTTTCGCAGGAAATTTCTGCTTCTTTCTTCATAACAGAAAAATCACTTATGCCCTGAAAAAGCAGGCAGAAAATTACTTCCGTTATATAAAAATAGAGTTTAAGGACGTTCATACTTCCTTACTTACCTACTTATTCCATGTAGCACAGTCCTTCTTGAGAAGCTAACCAGTTTGCAGCTAGTCAAGAAATTCCCCGCATTTTATGGAACCCGAAAGTTCATTACCGCATTCACAAGTGCCCGCCACCTGTCACTATTCTGAGCCATCTCGATCCAGTCCATAACCCCACATCCCACTTCCTGATGATCCATCTGAATATTATCCTCCCATATACGACTGGGTCTTCCAAGTGGTCTCTTCCCCTCAGGTTTCATCACTGAAACCCTGTATACGGCTCTCTTCCCCCCCCCCTGCGCGCTACATACCCCGTCCATCTCATTCTTCTCGATTTGATCACCCGAATAAGATTAGGTGAGGAATACAGATCATCAAGCTCCTCGTTATGTAGTGTTCTCCACCACTTGTTACCTCGTCCCTCTTAGGCCCAAATATTCTCCTCAAAATCCTATTCCCAAACATCCTCAGCCTACGTCCGTCTCTCAGTGTGAGCGACCAAGTTACACATCCATACAAAACAACAGGCAAAATTATATTTCTGTATATCTTAATCTTTATATTTTGGATAGCAAACTGGAAGACAAAAGATTCTGCACCGAGTGAGCAAGCATTCACTGTCTTCAATCTGCTCTTAATTTTTTTCTGAATAGAATTTTTATTTGTTAAGGTTGTTCCAAAATATTACAATTCTTCTAATCTTTCAAAGAAACTATTATAAATCTTTATAATGTGACTTCGTCCTGCATTCTGATCTCCAGGCATGACCATGTACTCAGTTTTATAAGCATTTATTCTGGTCCAGTCTCCTTACTAGACACTACCAAATCTTCTGCCTTTACCTTTACAGTATGTACGCTTCCTCCAAATATATGAACGTCATCAGCACCATTTAATTTCAAGCCCTCCTGGTTTACCTGAACATTCCTAATGGCGTACTTTAAAGCAAAGTTGAAAAGCAATGGCGATAGAGCATCTCCTTGTTTCAAACCATTCCTAATAGGAAACATGTCACACAAATTCTTGCCTAACCGGGCACTTTTCAGTAAGACACATTTTTATTAGCCTTACCAGTTTCATGAGGATACCAGGATCAATGAGAATATTATACAAGACCTCCTTCCTAACTGAATCATAAGCTTTCATGAAGTCTATAAAGAGCTGATGCACTGCTTTGTTGTATTCCCATTTTTTCTCAAATATTTGACGAATGCATAATACGAGTATACACTTATTATCAGTAGTTGGCCTGCTGTGTCGAAATCCACATTGATGATCCCCAGTAATTTCCTATGTATCGGGTTAATTTTGAGAGCAGGATTTTGGATAAAATTTTGTACGTAGTTGGCAGAAGTGATATGTCCCTATAATTATACAATCTGTTTTATTGCCCTTCTTAAACTAAACTCCGTGGCCTTAGTCCGCGAGCGAACTATACCGACAGAGCGGCCGCCGCCGGTCGGCGAAGTAGTGCCAACTTTATTGCCCTTCTTACGTATAGGAATTATAATCGACTCCTTCCACTCCTCAGGCAATTCCCCCTTATTTCAAATAGAAATAAAAAGTTTATGGATCTCATAGCGAAATGTTCTACCCCCTGCCTTAATCATTTCTTTTGGGACTTGATCAAAACCTAGTGTTTTTTACTTTTCAGCTTTTCAATAGCCAACATAATCTCAAAGTCAATGGGCTCAGGAACTAGTGATTCTGCTGCATGTATTTCTGTCTGCCTAACATCATTAACCCCATGTATATTCGAAAGCTGAGGGAAATGGTTCCTCCCATTAGCCAAAATACTGTGGGAGTCTGCAACCAAATCCCCCTCACATCCTTTACTATACTAATTCTAGGCTAGTAACCGTTTTTAAAATCACTGATGCCCCTATACAAGTCTCAGGTATTTTTTATCTTATTTTTAGTTTCAAGGTAATTAATTTTAGCTTTCAGATTTTCCTTCTTTTTGTTCCTGAAATAACTACTAACTTCACGTCTTACGTTGTTTAGATTATCTGCATTGCTTTGGTGTGGGTCCTGTACCCACTGCATTTTAGCCTGCTTCTTTTATCTAAATATCTTAAACATTCTTCATGAAACTGTGCTTCAGTTCTCACAGACCTAGACTCCCTTTAGGTGAAATTTTGATATTGTCTTTAATATTCTCCCAAACCCTATTTATGTCCTCGCTATCACTTAAGTTCTCCAAAGTTGCAAACTTGTTTGATATTTCAATCTGACACAGTTTCCTAACCTCCCGCTCAATCAGCTTCCTCAAATTAAATCTTTCCCCATCAAACTTCTGTGCTGCTTGTTTATTTACCGCCAACCTTTCCCTAACTTTTGCAACCACCAGATAGTGATCAGTAACACATTCAGCTCCCCTGAAACTACATACATCTGGTATACTCGAATGCCATCTCCTGTCTATCAATATGCGATCAATCTGGTTGTGAGTCTGTCCATCAGGTAAGGTGCAGGTGTACTTATAAATTTTCTGGACGCGAACGTCGTGCTCTTAACAACTAGATTTTTTGGTGTTATAAAATTTACTATTCTAAAGCCATTACCATTACTAAGCTGACGTAGACTCTCATTCCCAACTGTCCGTTTGAAAATATCCTTTCTTCCAACTTTTTCAATAAAATCTCCTAATAGAATTTTCAAACGGTATGTAGGAAAATGATAAAAAAAAACCTGCTCTAATTCCTCAAAAAAAAAAGTATCTTGAATCATCACTTTTCTCCTCACTTGGTGCATGCACATTCAGAACAATGGATTTACACCAGCGAGCTCTAAGAACTATATAACATCCTATAAGTAACAAACTCTACTCTTGTCACTGCTGATGTTATTCTGTGGTGTACAAAAATCCCGTTCCCAAATGATTTCTGTTTTATTTTCCATAGAAAAAATTATAATCCCCTGCACTCACCATGCCCAATTTGTCCCACCCAGCCTCCCTTATACCCACTAAATCTAATTTATATCTTTCTAATTCCCTGGCTGCTGCTGTAAGAGAACCTGCCCTATACAGGCTCCTAACATTCTCGTACCAAAGTATAATTCTAGGTCCGATGCTTACTGTATGAATGTTTCGTAAGAAGATATGTGATCACGATGAGGAGTTGTTAGCATCTAGCCCAACACCAAGCTGGAGAACCGCCCCTTGTCAGCCGTGCGCGACTGCTTATTCAATATATTCGCAGCTACCCTCCACATGGAGGCCGTTCCTCCAACCGCAGCCTGAGGACGCGTCATGCCGTGGCGACAGGACCTTCTTACCTCGGTTAAGGAAGATTATTTTCCATTAAATTTTTGTTCTCTTTCCGTCTCCGCGTTTTCTTTTCCAGTTGTATTTGTTTGGTTTAAATTTACATTGATCAACAATCTGTCTTCTAGAGTTCAAAGGTATTTCCAAGAAATTATCAAGTTCACTTTTAATCACAGTCGCTATTTTTACAGGTATTAGAATGCTTATAATTTCGTGGCGTTTTAAGTAGACAAGATATGAAAAAAATAATACAGTAATCATATACAAATAAATATATGAATATATTTGAATGACTATTCTGTCACTGGGTTTTTAGTAAAAAACGCAGTTGTAATATTTAATCTCTAAATAGGATAACGAAAGTACCAATGACTGAAACACTCCTTCAAATCACAAGGATAGCCAGTAAAATACTCGTATAAGTTGGATACCTGCAGAATTGACAGCTCCACGACAACTTTCGGAAGCACAGCTCATGACAAATTACCCAGCTGTGCTTATAGTGACCCTCGACCTTGGTCATCAGTCACTGTTTGTTTAGTTATTCTCCATTAGATTTTATCTGCCCAAGTGTCATTATTTTAATAAGATTATATATGAAAAGTTCAGAGAGGTGCGCCGTAGTGTATTTGAGTGGCATTCCAATATACACAATACACGTACAGTCGGGTCCATGACAGTAGGTTTATTTGTTACACCATCGTCAAGTCACTTCTGAGACGTACACAAGTTTCGGGCCTTCTCGAAAGTGCCGCCGTGTATCTTCGTAAAAATGCGACAACATTTCGGAGAAACTTATTTCTCCTTTATCTTACGCAATAAGACCATAATAGTTTTTGATACTGCGTTACGAGGCTCAAATTTCTCTATCAGCACATGACCTAAGAACTTCGTGTTTGTAAACTCCCAATTAAAAGTGACGGGGAGACGTGCTTACAACGGAACCTTTGTCCCAGTTTCCATAGCATAATTTTTAAGTGAGTCAAAATGTCAAAATTTCAAAATTTGAATATCTAGTCCTCTTTGGTTTTCTGCCGATTACAGAAAGGTCTTTTGTCTCGTGTTACAGCATAGTCTGATTTAATAAACTTGAATTACATTTAACACGTTTATGCACTATTCCAGGTGTGTACAAATTCGTGGCGCCTGTTCGCCCAGGCGACTACATTTTGTACAGTTGCCCCCAGTATTTATGAACTTCCAGTATGGATCTTGCTTCATTGTCACGCTTGTAGTGTCCAGAATTTGGCAATGTTTCCCATATTTTTGGAAAATATGTGACCGTGAAGTCTATAGGATAGAAGTCTGGTATTCGGGAGGTTCCGGGTTTAAATTTCGCACTGATATATCCCCATTTTCGTGGTTTTCTACATTTACGCCAAACATAAACCGGGTTTCTATTTCAGATTAACCTAGGCCCATCTTCTTCCACAAAACATCCAAGATTTTATGCACCAGTTATCCTAATAGTCGATGTTATATCGTCTTAAGAACTGATATTGTACTTGAATTATCAATTACTAAAATAAAAAATTTGAATTAAGTAATAGGAGAAGGCCTCTCAGTTTAAAGAAGGCTTTCTTTAAATTTTTGGTGCTCCATTAGCTTTAACGATCTTAATAAGAATTTCATACATATAACATTTAAAATGTAGTTCGACCTTCACCGAAAACAGTGCGTCTCTCTTACAAATATCAGTCGGTACATGTTGTAAGCTCTTAAAGACTTACACGCTTCTTATTTCGTTTGTTTGACTGTTAATTCATGTAATACATATAGCAACATCTGTTTTAAAACTTTAAACCTGAGTGGTAATTAACATAAATAGCTTGCTCCAACATTAAACACCTCTGTTTTTTTAGCAGAGTATGTTTTCATGGGTTTCATATACTTAATTCTGAAATATAACTACTATTTCCCCATTTAGTTTTAGCTTATTTGTGTTAGTAATGAAAGTTTAGAAATTTTTATGTGCATATAAATAAAAGTTTTAAATATATCATACACGCTACCCATTCTCAGTGGGTTACAAGTTAGTTTTTAAGAAATGCTGAAAATAATCCGTTGTAACAATTATTAGCCAATTTTGTAACTGCAAAAGCATTCAATTCAATTGTAAGTTACTTTATCTTGCAATTATTTAAGTATTCGCTATAGAAAAAATTTTAAATAAATATGTTATTCCTTAAGATCTCAATTTTTACATTATATGTTTATTGGGAAAAGTTGATGAACTTCGATTTGAGTTCCTTGTAAACTATGGGTCAAATGTGACCTATACCTGTGTCTGTGGGTAACCTACTGTACACGCTCATCCTGTGTACATTGTATGCCCTGACTCGCTCAGTACAGTAGGTGAGACTTCTTACGGGATACCGTGGGGTTCATCGAATCTGATGAAGTCCTAACTATTTTTATGTACCGAGTTGCATCTGAAATAAAATGTCTGCACTTGTCCAGTTAATCAACTACCAATTGTTCGACCTCCTTTTTCACTCGAACTCAAATCTCATATTCTCGAAACCAACAGTCACTTCACTCCAGAACTATTAACCTGTGCTCTAGGTGACCTGTCTATGCGCAACCTCGCTTACAAAGCTCGCGTACTTGAATGCCAGCATCCAACTCTCGTGGTCAGTATGAAAATTTCTTTTATTAGTTTATTTTTCGTCTTGGGTTGAAAGCTTGTTTGTGTTTGGTTGTTGCCCTTCATTGTATGTTACACTATGAATACTTCATGTTTCCCACGCCTCTCAGGGATCAGCTAAACAGAATTTATTTCTCTTTGTCGGTTGCTCACATGGTTTCCGAGATCTCTGGAGCAATCCCTTCCTCCTCTCACGAAAGGTTTCTTGAATGGAGGTTTGCAGTGAAATTTATGACTGATGGCTTAGAGTCGCCCGTACCTGAGGGCTAGCAATCGTTTTACTTGATTAACAAATGTACCAAAAATATTAGGCTAGGCTGCACAAAACTGCATCACGTTTCGTCAAGTAATTTCGGAAGTGAAACGCGAACAAGAATGAAAGTAAATATGCAGGCTTTTAATTGAGCATTTATTGTACATCCTCTAAACGGAAAAGCGTAAAACTGAGAGAGAGAGAGAGAGAGAGAGAGAATGTGACACCAATGAATATCCCTTACGCACTTCGGATGTGTCAGTGATTTTCCACAGACTGCGTCACAACATTCGAGCTGTCTGAAGGAAATAAACACGTAGGTTATACAGACTTCCTCTAGTCACTATTAACAGTGGGGGAAACAACAAGAAACATTACTTTCTGTGTTTCTATTTATGTCACCAGAAAAGTGTCTGTTGCTCTTAAGGGCTTTAAGTTGTCTGCATTATAGTCGTCATCAGTACTTCTCGAAGACTTACGAAACGACAAAATGCCCACAGATGCTCCAGCGTGTCAGTGTTGGAGCCAAGTATGTTCCGTGTTGATTTAAACACCCGCGAAGTAGTAAGATATTGTTGTTTTAGTTGCTTTTCTATAGTATTTTAGTGCTTGTTGGGGACTGGCTACGAATATTTCAAATTGTAGCAGTCGGTATGGTGACTAGGCTACGGGCAGGAAAAACTGGAGTTCGAAGCTTGGCAGAGATAAAAGAATTTTCTTCTTCTGAATGCCCAGAAAGTGTCTATGGATAAACCAGTCTTCTATTCAGCGGGTACCGGCGTTCTTTCCTGCTGGTAAAGTGGCTGGGTATTACAGTTGGCCAATCACCACCACCTAGTGTCGAGGTTAAGAATGACTGGATCTATACTTCCCTTTGTTCTATATTCCTCTATGGCGTGGAACGAGGAAGATTTGCTGTTGCTTATAAAGACTTCTCATTAGATAATATATACACAGGATCACAGATTTGTGTATATCTGTTACAAAATATGTATTGAAGTCAAGACTTTAAAATTGCTTTCAATGGTTATTAAGTGCAAGCCCTTTAGTTGGTATTATAAACAAGAATATTATTAATTCCTCTTCATTTATGTTGGTAAGATTTCATAAATGTATTATTATAATTATAATAATAATAATTATTATTATTATAGGGCTTACAATAATAATAGTAACAGTAATAACATAAATATTAAAAGTTGTAAGATACAAGATGTCAATGACGATGATGATGATGATGATGATGATAATAATAATAATAATAATAATAACTAAATCGATGATAAGGCACGTACTATTTGGGATAATAAGAATATGAAAATTAATCTCACTATATGTATAAGCCCAAAAGTGGTGACTTGGTGAGTCACACTTAGCTGCCTTGGTTAAAATTTTTGCTCCATTCTCATCTCCCTAGAAAAAATTTATTTGAATGTTGCTATTACCACGTGTAAGAACCAGTGACGCCACTCAATTGCTGCCATATTGCCACTGTTGTTTTTCGTCTGTTACACAAGCCCTGGAATGCTGGTAAAATCACATTGCAATTTACAGAGCAAAGATTTTTTAAATTTTCTCTGTTAAGTAGTTGATAATTCGGCAAGAACATAAGCCACAATGTAAAGCAACTGGGTGGAATATTAGGCTGTTGTTTGAGATGGCAGTTTACTTACTTCATTCTTACTGTAAGTGTGGTGTTTCTGTTGTATACTCATACATTTAATTTCGTGGTTTGTTTTTATGTTTGTGTATTTTATTTGTGTATTTGTGTTGGCTTTGTAATTGGTCTTTTTTGCCTTCAGCCAACACACAAAGAAATGATTACTGATTTGAATTTATTATTATAATAATTATTATTATCATCATCATTATTACCATCATTATCGGTGACGCAAAAGCAAGATACGTGTCTTTGCCTTTTTCAGTTTTACAGACTTTTAGAAATAATTGTTTCAAAAACAACAACAAAATGAACACAAAATCTGTACTTATTAAATTACAGAACGTCATATCTGTGATCTTCACACACAACAGAAATTATGATACTAAGAAACTAATAATATTGTCAACTACTGAACTTCAGATTGTTCAAAAATACAAATCTAGCTGCGTAGACTTTATGGCATCGAATAGGGCACTCTGATGCTGCATAGGTCTGGAAAGGTACTTTCAGAGAATTTTTTTAATATTACCCTAATATCTCAACACTCTCTACAGGTACTGTAAAATGTCATACAAATATGGCTGTATCCAAGCTGCCACTATAGGAGACGGAAATTTGAGCAGGTCTACCCACTGCATAAAAACATAAACCTTGGTCAATTCCATCCTGAATTTTATGTAAATGTTACTTAAAAATTCAATAATCACATCACAAAAACCACACTGTGTCCCCATTAGAAACATCAATAATTTTATTTAGGAAAATGATTTTTTCTTCTGCAAACCACACAAATTATATATGCATGCTGTTTGTATAACATACTTGGCTAATATAGGAGACAATATTTATGAACACATACAAGGTGGACGAGTGCGGCATTATTGCTAGCTATTAGGGAAAAATTTGCTTGCCTTCAGTAGCAAGGCGGTACAAAAGAGAGGACAATGCATTTATCACACCGAGGTGTGGACAGAGTATTAGAAGAGAACGGGGTATTTCCTACAGGTGGAACAAGGAGATGTTACTTTGTTTATTTACGACAGATTTGATATTGTGTCACGTTCGGCATTAAAAGCGTTGCTTATATGAAGGAACCGACAGATAGGAAGAAAGGGAAGGAAATAAAAATGAAATGGAAGTTGAAAAGTAGACAGAGAAGAAAACTGGAAATACAAAAGGAGTATAGGGCGTCTATGAGAGCAAAATGTGAAGCAGACACAAAAAAGAGGGAAACAGACCGATGAAAGGTGGCAGAGACTAAAAGGGAGAAGGACATAGAGTAGGAAAAGAAGAATGTGAAAAAATAAAAATAAATTAACTCCAATCCAGAGACACAAAAATGAATAAAACGGAGCTCAACCCAAAGTGGAAGAATTAAGAAAAAAGAACGGAAGAAATAAAGAGAAAGATAAACGTAGAGAAAGTAATACAAGAAGAAAGTGAAACACTGCATTCCGATGTCTAAAAACACGTGCCTGCTACATGAGGTAAAAGCAGGAAAATAAAAACACGTCACAACGGCTGCAACCCTCAGCAATTCGTAAACTAACATCACTCTAATATAATAATCTCGCTTTGCATACATGAAGTGGAAAGGTTATTAATCTACGTTGATCTACCGTAGTAAGAATATACATCTCTTGCCTAGGTATTACCATTTAAAATGGTTATTGTTCTTTTGGACCATTGTGTAAATTCACTTTATTTTCAAATATCAGTAGCTTCCGCGCAACCCAGTGGCGGCGCGACTGACATTTTTACGTACAGAGTTGTTAAACAAGAATAAACGTATCAATGATTGCATATAAGAGTAAACAATTGAAATAAGAAAATTAATTTGAAACTCGGGAGGAATTCGATTCTTCTGAGATATTACACCCTTTCGACTAGAAGACAGCTACCAATGTTGCGAAGGGTCATAGTGCCTTTATCTCCACTGTCCAGCATTGTTCTGCTTAAACTGAATTTGAAGGCAACATGACCCTTCGGAATGTCCGTAACTATGTAGTAGTTCACAAGGAGTAACATCCCAAAGGACTTAAATCTTCGCAGAAGCTGCCGTAAGAACCTAAAAACTCGGAGTGTGCTAAAGTATTTCTACCGATGACTTACAGATTTCGAGTGTATTAGATTTAAGGAACCAAGTCACAAGAATAATTTATTTTGCTCTTACCCGATTCATGAAATTCCAAGCGCAATGCAGCAGATAATCATTAAGATACAAAATAGCTTGTCCTGCCAGAAAGATAGCATTTATTTGGCTGATTCTTTTTGCAGGAGGAACTATCAGCGTTACGAGGCAGAGTCGTCGAAGACGATAATGTTGATAATAGGTGTGGTACCAGTGGCGTAGTTAGGGACCCCATAAACCACGCGACACAGAAAACCGCTTGTGTCAGGGGCCCCCAAAAGTAAAAAAAAAAAAAAAAAAAAAATT
>JGI20166J26741_11485251_pt1 | contig 12957 bp, 10 predicted proteins | sample TergutCu122P5_FD_26741 | JGI IMG/M metagenome (IMG submission 26741)
CAGGAAAATAGCAAGCTACCTGCCACCGGTCAAGGATGCTATAGGATTAAAAACACCAGGAATATACAGGATCCCATGCGAGTGTGGTACAGTCTACATTAGACAGAGTGGTTGGTCCATTTACCTACGTGTAAAGGAGCATGGAAGACACATAAGACTGGCCCAACCAGAAAAATCAGCAGTGGCAGAACACAGCCTCAACTATGACCATATCATAAGACTACAAGATACCAAACTACTCTCCGCAAAAACAGGTTACTCAGATCGCCTCTTCAGGGAGTCCATTGAAGTAGAGATGCATCCGAACAACATGAACAGGGAAGATGGCCTGATTCTCAGCTCTGCCTGGAAGCCTCTTCTACACACACTTAAAGAAAAACGGGACAAACATACTACACAAAATAACCCGACCGTAACTTGACACGCGTCCTTTATACCTCCCTCCTCCACACCCACCCACCTACCCTGAACCGCCCACTACCTGATGCCTCCCTTCCCCATTGGTCCGGTCAGCTCTAGTTAGAACCTCGGTAGGGGTATAAAATACCTTGCTTCCTCTCACACCTCACACTCTACACCAGCCTTTGAAGATGGAACTGATACAGGGTTCCGAAACGTCGGCCAACACAATTTGACGCCGGGGAAATACCCAAAAGAAAATATACAACAGAGTACATCATCTCTGTAGCCTAGCACTGGCACTTCTGTTTTCACTGAATACAAAGATCGCACTTTGATGATTCCTTCAAGCAGTCAGTTTGACACACACAAAGTGGGTTTCCAGTATTCTGCATAGAAGTACTATTGAATCGATACAGTTGTCACCATTGTTTCAAAGGATCATACTGCCTCCATCTTCAAGGTTAAACAGTCCAAGAAAAATGAGTCACACTCTTAATGGACTGCTTCACCTTGATGATGGAAGCACTGTAAATCTTCTGGCTTAACAGTGATTTAACATACCAAAGAGTTGAATTTTTAGCAGCACCGCTTTGAGAACCTCAAACTGTTTGAGTTTATACCACACAGAAAACACACTCATCTGAGGATTTTGCAGAGCAGTGGTTTGTACCATAGAGCAAACAGTGGGTTTTTGTTGTAGCCTAGGACTGGCATTTCCTTGGGTGTTCCTATAACAATGCGTTATATTGCATTCCAAACAGCAGGACAGCTTGGGCAGATTTTTTGGGCACCCAGTTCATAAGTTTGAAAGTATGAAATTTGGTGCTTTTCATGGGGTTGAGGATTCAGGTCTTCTGGGATGTGCAACTGTGTTGAAAGTGGTTCACAGCATTTCGAAGGACTGTGGTACTGTCATCTTAACCCTTGAAGATGGAGACACAATGATCAGAAACAGCTTACCTAATGACATACTGTGCCATCCCAGAACTCTGCAGTCTGTAGCAACTCCACTCAGCTCTCACTTTGCCTGGATTGTTGTCCAAGGAATGGTAATTGGTTTTACCATTTTTCTCTGTGATGTGCCATTTTAGAGGGAGGGACAGGACAGGAAGAGACATGTGACTGTAGCATTTGTAGATCCATTATGTTGGTGATCTGTGTACATGACTGTAATTTATTTACTACCTTTGTTGGAATGTTCCAGCTGTGTTCTCCTGTGGCAGCTGTCATTCTGTCCGTGCTTCATACCTTCCTGTTGCCAGGCCCATTTGAAGTACTATGCCTTGATACAATGTATTGTATGTTACAGGCAGCTCATTACATTGGTCTGAACTGCAATGTGGTGCTCTGTGTCCAGCATTTGTCTGATGATGCTGTCGTTGGGAACGATAAGGTGAGGCATGCATTCTGTTTGTACAGTTAACACTTGTTACGCATGTAGCTTCATTGTCATCATTCATTGTTTCCATCTTAGGGGGATATGGTCAGCATAATGACAGTCTGCTGAAATTAAATGAGGGTAGACATACATTAGACACTCGAGATTCACAGGGAATACATCGAGGCCATCTGGAAATGAGTATACCAGAAATGAAGTCAGACAACTTTACCAGTAATTGAAATATGTACTGGTTTTGACAATAACACAACCACTGGGTATGTTCAAGTTTCAGTTTCCTGTCTTTTAATGTTATGAGAGTCCCTTATTGCAGCGCTGCAGGAAAATCTCAGCCTGCTATTGGGGTGTGGGTAAGTCCTTAGCCCAACTTACTTCCTGATGTATATGTTTGATGGTAAGAATATTTTGTTTGATGCTGGTCTTGTTATAAATATAAATAGTACTAATTTTGCTCCAATTTTGATGATAAATAGGATTTACAAAAATCAAAATCTTCTGTCGCTGTAGCTTGTTTCCTTCCTGGTTGGGCTAAGGACTTAACAGCACCCCTGCAGTACAAGGGCTTTCCCTTAACAACATGGAGCACCCACCCACTGTGCCAAAAACTCAATGAAACTTTCACAGAACATTGGATTTGTTGAGGGAGACTTGTGATTGGCCTGCCCATTCACCCAAACTCATGCCTATGGATTTTTGGTGTGGGGTTTTCTGATTCGGTTAATTGTAGTGAATGAAGGATGAAATAAAGAAGTACCTTAATGTGCCATTATTTAAGCAATGTGCGTTACTTTGTATTCTTATTTTTTTCATTCAACCAGTAAAGTTGTTTTCTTTTGTCTTGTTTATTCAGTTTGACTTGCTGTATGTTAGCATGAATACCATGTTAATGATTTATAGGTTTTGAATGAAATGTCAAGTGGCTCAATTTGTGTTACAAGACTCTTTGACAGTAATAGATAAGGTCTCTACACACACTAGGAAGGCATATAGAGCATGGTAGAGGTATAGCTCCACTCAGCACTAGGTGGTGGTGCATGGTCAGCTTTGTGCCCAACTGCATTACTTCCAGCCACAGAGCCCGTGGTACCTGTTGAGTAGGAGACCAGGTCGCCCATTCGGTGTGGCCATTTTGGAGAAGAGAACATCCGCTTCCCATGCCAGGAATCAAAGGCTAGGCCATTCTACCTTTAGCCTGGTCATTGTATTGACTGAGCCATTCGGGCAAGACTGTAACAAAATGTGCAGTAGTAATTATAAATTTAGTGGTGTTTGTTTGGTGTAGGATGTAAAGCTGTGTAGTATTGTTCATGGTTACCAGCATTATGGCAGAACATTCTGTCTCCATAATTTTCACATTCATACTGTGCATTGTGATATTATCAGTTTTCACACAGAGCTACTAATATATGCAGCCACATCACCACCGAATTAATCACACACAGACGTACGATAATTGGCAATTTTAACAAACATTGCTTTAGCAAGCATGAATAATATGCTACCTGAGGATGGCGTGACTGCACCGAAACATGTCGGAGCTATTTTAATGTGTATTTTAATATTGTTTTTAAGACTCACATGTGCATTAGTTGGTGAATAAAAAACTTTGATTCTGCCTCCATGTTTCTCTGAAATGTTGGTAGCTGTGATAGAATGTCTCAACTTGGTGACCACAACAAAGACAAGCATAAAGTAGGAAAGTGCATGGGATAAAGAGAGAAGAGGAGTGCACAGTCAAACTGCTAAATGTGTTTGTCTTACTATCACCATCGGTAGCAATGCTGCTGTGTTTCTTTCCCAGTGAATTCATATTGTTGGCATGCACAGTATAGTTTCATCATGTGGGATTTCAGCGTCTTGTGATCAGCCATTTTGGTATAATTGGTATAATTGTTGTGTCCTTCATACGTGGTTGTGATAAGTCACGGTTGACCATATGGCTGGCCAGTCAGCTGTCACCACTCTTCTGGTTGATCACATTTTTATATAAATTCTTCACTGTCTCTTGAATGACCACTTCATACCCAGGCACATTCTTTTGATTCTGATGCTTGATTCATTTGGGCAGCTTCCTCATTTGTGTTGTAACTAGGATTTTGGAACTCAAGTGGTTCTGAGGTTTGTTTGTTTGTTTGTTTGAGCACTCTCACAGAGTTGAATCAGCATTGTCCCAGGTGGTTCTGACTGTGGCATCATTCGTTCCAAGAGTCCTCTTAATATTAATGTTGCTGTAACAGCTGTGGTCCCTATTCAGAACTGTGACAGGTTTGAGTTTCTGATGGTGGTGTTGCTGATGATGTAAGTCTTCTACGATGTGACTTTATTACTTCCTTTTCTGTCATATTTTTGGCAGTTCCGTGATTCATTTACAGGTAAAGGTTGTTATCTGGGGTTGAATGTGGCAGAAGGGGGACTGAACAAACCTGTAACACAATGCAGTGACAGCAGTCAGGATGGTAGGGCATGTTAGAAACTGCGTGTGACTCTCATTGGGCATCTGTGGAAGTGGTTGAAATGAAACCACATATATGCAGAATTACGGATTACACATCCACATGTAATAGGGTCTTATTGTGCCACATTGGAGGTATGTGGCATTGCATGATATGTGACTTGTGAAGAAGACCCTGTACACTAACATACAGCGTATGCTTACCGTACGATGACATCTGTCAATGGCTGCAATCCAGCAATTGAGGCAGCTTAAGCACTGTATCATCCCTCTTGATAGTATTGTCATGTTGTATATGAATTGGTTCAGTCTGTAATGTGATCTATGAGGAACTGGGTACAGTGTAGAGGTTCTGAGACATGAATGTCAAACAGAAGATAAACATCATCTGCACAGTTTGGGCAAGTAGTTACAGACATTTTGGAGAATCATACAATATTGCCATCAAAACATTAGTACCCACTTGCTCATTGACACAGCGTCATGCCCCAGAAGACTTGAATCTTCAGCAAGAGAATGTAAAAATCTTGGTGGTGTTACACCAGTTTGTGTATAAATGATCCACAGTCAACACCAGAAGTTTGTCAAGGTAAATCCCACACCAAATACTGTAGCACATCTGTCTGTCAGCAGTTGGAACAGTCACAGGTGTACACAGAAGCCTGCCAATATGCAGATCATTGAGTAATTATCTGTGAACATTTTAAATGCTGCACTGGAATTACCTTAGTTATAATCAGAGGTGAAAATTGGTTCTGCAGCCAACCAAAATTATCTTTCTCTGATGACATCACAGCATGGGTGTATCTCTTGCGGCATATTGAAACAGCAGGGAAGTGTGTTCAAAACATGTAAGTAGTTATGCTGCAAAGCAGTACAGCTTTTTGTAGCAAAAGAATTGGTTGTGTTTGAATTGCTGTTTGTTCTGAACTTTGTAAACTTGCAATCTTCTGCTCCTGTGATATTTGTGATGTGATTGATTTGCGTGGAGTAATTAGAGGAAAGGACCTGCTATGGTTCAGCTGGTCAGTTGCCAGCTGAATCATGGGGGTCCAGGCTCCAACCTAGGCCATTGCATGTAGAAAATGTGATATATAGAGTGGCATCAGGACATGTTTTGAGTACTTCACTGTACTGCTGTCATTGTAATTCAGTTGGGCTTCACATTCATTCATCTGTCACTGACATATAATCTTAGTTATTGTTAGCATTTAAATAGTGCACTTAAAAATGTACAGAATGTTACTTTGTCTTACACACATGACAGGTCCCTGTCTTCAATGTAACTGAATGGTTCACTCCATAATATTGAAAGCTACTATTGTTTCAGCTGTCTAAGCAGGCTGTGAAGGACTACAATCGAGGTCGCATGTACCTGTCAGATCTGGCAAACCGTGAAAGCGTACCAGTGTTCGAGTCAGTGGCCGAAGCAGTTGACTGTGTGATACATAAGTGCAGTTGTCGATAGTGGACCAAATAACGTTGTTCTTTTGACTGTATGAGTGATGTATGGTGGGCCAAAAATTGTCTGTTTTATCAGACGGTTGATACAGGTTGCAAGTCAAAACATAGCAGGTCTATGTGATAGTTCAGCCTGCTCGTGTTGTAAGGTGGGAATTTTTGAATGTGCACATACTTGTGATGTTAGAAGGAGATTGTGGTGTTAATGTGGGTAGTGAGGAGGACAATCACAGGTTGGAAAACATTGGGGAATCGAATTCGAGATATTTGGCATGAGTGGAATAGTTTGAAATTAAGATATTTTGATAAAGTTGTGATGTAGTGGTGAATTCAGCTTGGGCTGTGTCATGTTGCATTCCACTTGTGCAAAGAGCCCACTCGATTCAAGATCCATAATGAAATTTCATTCCATGACCTTTTTTTAAAATCTTTGCTGTGTTTGATAGGGGAAGGAAATACTTTGTGTAATTGAGATGTGCTTGTTGAGTGCTGTGCTTCTGTGACTAACAAAATCCAAATGCTGCCAGTTACAGTTCTTGAAATACAGGCTCTGAAAATTGGGGTATCAGTTTACATTTTACAGAATGAAATGTGAAACTTCTTCAATGACTGTTTATGGAATAATGCTGCATCTGCTACCCTTGCAGTTGCAGTATGTGTGTAATAATTGGCAGGTACTGCAAATTGGCTAGCCAATTAAGAGTTACAGCAGTGTGTTAACAGTTGAGCAGCGGTTACCTCTGCAGCATTAAATCTGCAAATGGACACAGTTATTGGATTTCCATCTGCTCTGTACACAGCAACTCCAACTGGAAGTTTCATTGTTGGTATCTTGAACTTCACATATCAGTGATTGGCAGCAAAATGTATGTTGCTGTGGTGACTGGTATGTGAGTAGAGTGAGTGGGTACAGGTGGTTTGTGTCAAAATGAAGACAGCATGTTTCAGAATTCAGTATTGTGATCTGTACGCTTGCTAGTGAAGCCATGTCTCGTTTGTTTTATGTATTTTACAACGATTTATGTTGAAAAGGTGGTTTAAACATGGGCACCCAAGAATTTGTAGCGTGATATTTTGTTTATTATGCCATCTGTTTTTAAACGTGTAAAAGGTGAGGCACAGTTGATATTGATAGCCTTCAGAAGAGGACATGAATTTTATCTGACTGTTCCATACTGTATCATGCTTATGATGGCTGCTTTTTAGCATAATACTAAGTATATGGGTAGATCATATCTGCCCTCAGCATGTGGTGGTGCTGAACTGGCATGGAGTGGCACATCATTTTTGGAACGTGTGTGAAGATCGTCATTACAGAAAATATAAATAATCGTACACTCTCGTGCCATTTTGTTTTTCTTTTTAAATGGCAGTAGTTATGTGCTTCATTTTGATCTTTTAAGACTGCTTTGAGTAATTTGATACACAGGAAGTGTGCAATTAATTTCTTCATTGTTGCTCACTGTTCCCCATATTGATATCTCATGTAGCATGTTGCGGTATTACAAAGCACTTTGTCCTTTCTGTTAAATACTCCCTGTAGTTTTAAATAATGAAGGTGTTAATAATGTTGCCTGTAATTAGGATCTTAGTGATATATTTTATTTACTTGGGTGTGCCTTGATTTGTTATCACCAAAGATGGAACCAAATATTTCCAGCAGATGACATAATGACATGGGTTTGCAGTGAGCCGAAGTTGTGAAACAGTACATCGGTGTGGTGTGTAGTGCAGCTACCTCAGAGAACACACGGTAGTGACCGTGTGAAAACGTTGGATGTTCCATTGAATTGTTAGAACGAGTCATCCCTCACCCTTCTGCCCCTTTTCTCCATCTCTGTTCTGGTCTACATTTGCCACAGCTTATACAAATGCAGTAAATGTTTGTTAGTCTTTAAGATGTGTTGTGTGCAAGTTCCAGCAAGCCACTTGCATGTTGTCTTCTGCCATAGCCATTTTTTTGTACTATTTGATACAGTATTGTTATTAGTTGGTCATCAGAGTTGGTACAGAACATGGTGATTTGTGTATAATTTTGTGGTAAATTCATTTAAAAAATTACACTTTTTTTACTTTCAAATTATATCAACAGATGGCAGCTTCTGTGTTGATCCCAGGTATGAGGGCTGTGAGTAAAGAATGTAAAATAGTGTAAGCATAAATGGATGAAGAAACTGTGGGTGTGCTGGGTCGGCACCAGCGCATTTTGTACTTCTTAAAGGTTTGAAGAGAGTTGTTCACTTTTTCTTTCTGAAGTCTATGGACCCTGCAGTTGATTCATTTTCTTTCCTTCTGCCATTTTTACTAGAACAGCTTTCTTTTGTAAATGAAACAAACTTTAATATTTATTTGTAACAAATTATTTGTGACACTGGAATCACAGAAGTAATGTACCTTGTCACCATAACCTAAGTTGTGGGTATTATGACATTTAGTTTCAGTAATTGTGTCTGTCTGTTTCCTCAAATTTTTCTGTGTGTACAGTGTCATTTCAGTCTGTTAGCCCATACAGTAGGAGTACATGATGCAGTAGAACACACTATGTCTGTAAATGGTTCATATTTTCAAGAGAAGAGCATTTACTTACTTCAGTGGTTGCTGTCCCTTTCTGTTTACAATGTTAATAAACAACCAATTATTCCCTCCAACACAACTGTCTCTTTATCATAATAGACAGACAGTTGTATTGGACAGAATACTTGATTGTTCATTGATTTACTGTTCAGATCCAGTGATCACACTTATTGTGGCACAGCCACCTAGCATGATCAAAAACACATTCCAATACCTCTCACCAAATCTACAGGTATGGTGTTTGGTTGCTCTTTTAAGGCTCAGGGCTGCACAATTCAGAATTCTTTTGTGCAGCTGTAGCAGTTCTGGCATTCAGCTGAATGGTGGCTTGCCTATTTTTGCGTCACTCTATAACAAGTTCAGGGACTCTCTTGGATCATTTTTTGTATTAACGTAGCCCACTCAGCTGACCACCAACAAATGTGGCGGACAACCTGCAAGTATTGACAAACCGTAATTGTCAGATAAAATAAGGACCACAAAACTGTACACTCAGGTACAGTAGGGTTATGTCTGTTCAGTTTATTAACTCTTGGCAAATGGGAGACCAGGCAAGTCGTACAAGATTGCAGTGATTAGTTTAGTACCTGACAGAAATGTGGATTTATTAGTCAGTCACAAGTACTTACATTTGCATTTATACATAAATTTCGATTATACTCCTTTAGGTGTGGCAGTGGTTTGAGACTTTTTTGCCCCTCATCTTATCCCTTTTATTTTATTGTTTAAGAAGTCTGTGTCTCTGTATTTGGCTGCAGTGAGAGTAGTACATGCAAAATTCACACTTGTAACAACTAAAAATAATTTTAGAAAATACTTTGTAATTAAATAGACTAATTGAAAGGCATGTTTATGTTCCACTTGCAGAAGACAGCAACCGTTTCCAAATACATTTTATTTGCTTGTGTATGTCTGGAATCAAGGCTTAAAAAATGAGTATGATAGAAATGTAAATAATTTCATGTACTTGCAATTAATAATGCGTGGGACTTATGTTGTTTGTGTGACATGCAAGAGAAAGTTAATGTCCATACATTACTTCAATATTTCTGTTGCTTGAAGTTGTGTTACAGGTAGATGTTGGAAAATGGAAACATTTTAAGCCCAGATTCTCTCTCATATATACAACATAAAATGGAACGTGTCAGTTTTATGCGTCAGTTACAAACTTCAACTACTTACAAAGACATATTTGCTACCTTCAGGCTGCATAATGTTGTCAATGTTCAGTTACATGTTCTAATTCAAATATTTCATATTAATTAGATTTTTTTGTAAGCAGAATCTTAGTATTTTACATAGACAGTGCAAAACTGAAAGGCAGCTGATCAAATGCATAACAAATGTTGCCCCTCTGTCTTGATTGCATACTTTAATGTAATTTCTCTTTGTAATGTGTTAGACCCTTGATATTAATTTAATTACACATTTTTATAATTAGGTAGCACCATGTACATATATACATATATTTTTTGTAACCACAGACTCCTTTTTTATGTTGTGTTGGAAAGTAAAGAAATCCTTCATCCTTGTTGTATGATTTATAAATTTCAGGTTATGCTAACCAATAGCTTTTAAGGCTTACATTGCAGAAATATTTATTGTGGCATTAAATAAATAAATAAATGGATGTTTATCTGTGTGATTGTCCTTGTTCTTTCCTTACTTTCATTGGCTTCAAGAGGGATAAAAATAATTAGGCTGTAAAAGGAAATATTTCCATAGTTATTACAACTAATACATTAGTTTGTGTGTGAAATTCTGATTCCTACATGATATTCAGTGCAAGTTTCAACTCGAGAGCATTAAAACGTCTGACTTGACAGCAAGTTGTGTAAGTGTGTGTAGTGGTGACGTGTTACGAAAATGGAGAAACGAAATCTCGAGCAGCATTGCGCGATAAAATTTTTGCGTCAAACTCAGCGAAAACGCAACTGAAACTTGCGAAAAATTAAAACGGGCTTATGGAGAGCATGCGTTATCGAGGGCACGGGTTTTTAGGTGGCATAAAGCATTTTTGGGTGGCCGTGAGAGTATGGAAGACGAACCTCGTTCTGGAAGACCTTCCAGGTCAAAAACGGACGAAAATGTGACCAAAGTGGGGGCTGTCATGAGGTTTGATCGACATTTGACAGAATGATCGTTAGTGAGTTGGAATTTGAATTGCCCAACCGTCCATGACATTTTGACCGAGGGAATGGGCATGTGGAAAATTTGTGCAAAGCTGGTTCCGAAAAACCTCACCAACGAAGAAAAGGAAAACCGAAGGAGTGTGCGCCCGGGTCTTGAACGCATCGAAAATGACGAAAACCTTTCAAACATAATAGGTGATGAATCGTGGATTTTCGAATACGATCCCGAAACCAAACGACAAAGTACGGAGTGGCACACGAGCAACTCACCGCGCCCGAAGAAAGCAAAAATGAGCAAATCGAAAATCAAGTCCATGCTAATTTGTTTTTTATACAGTCAGGGTGTTCAAAAGGAATTCGTGCCTCAAGGACAAACAGTTAATAAACAGTACTATCGTGAGGTCCTTGAACGACTCCGAAAAAGGGTTCATCGTGTACGGCCAGAGATTGCGGACATTTGGATGCTGCATCACGACAACGCTCCCTGTCACACTGCCATCTCCGTGAACGAATTTTTGACCAAAAAGAGTATTACAGTGGTTCCACAGCCCCCATACTCGCCTGATTTTGAGTCCATGTGACTTCTTCATTTTCCCGAAACTCAAATTCCACCTAAAAGGTCGTCATTTTGGATCTGTGGACAACATCCAAAAGGTCGTGACAGACCAGCTGAGGGCACTTCCACATGAAGACTTAGCACTGCTACCGGGAGGGGGAGCAACGTCTCCGGCGGTGTGTGGTTTCCCAAGGGAATTACTTTGAAGGGAATAATGCTGATTTGTAGTTCAGTTGTTAATAAAAAAATTTATAGCACTAGTCTCATTACTTTTTAGACGCACCTCGTATCTATGCCTAGGTCTGCAAAATGATGTATTTCCTTCGTATTTTCCTACCAAAATTGTGTTTGTCCTCCCTACCTTACGTGGCACACCCTCCATCCACTCCACCCTCGATTTCATCACTAATTCTAACGGCCATGATGCTGTCCATCTCACAAGTGGTGCCCTGTGTTACATTTTGTTTACATACAAATTTTTTTATGGTGAGAAGATTTCAGCCACTGCCCAGCTTGCAAGCTGGAGCATCACGTCTTGTCACCTATTTGCAACTCCTTATTCAACACGTTCGCACCTACCTACCAAATGTTGTATGCCATGATAAACTGTTTTCATTGTATTCATTAACATATGGAGTGGGAAATAGCTCATTGAAATAACATATATGGATGTTGTATAGAAGCATCTTGATAGTGACTGTTGAGAACTGCATGTGATGAAGTGTTTCAGTAGCAAACTCGTGTGATATGTATAAACAAAGCCTTTATAACTCGTGCTTCTCCACTGACATTTAGAACTAGTCAACAGGATGTGATTTCGCATACGTGGAAAGATCAGGGCGAAGTGCAACGCCCCAGGCAAATTGAGAAATTACGAAACAGTACAAGAAAAAGGGTAGGCAAGGCCCAAACAAGTTGTCTACTTTTCAATGGAATATTCTTGGACATAGCATATGTCACGTGACCTGCAGTTGCTCATTCACAGTAGCGATCCGTAGTTTGCTTTTTAGTACGTGCAGTCTGCAAAATCAGATTTAGGCACATGAGTCAGTGCTGCTGTCCCCGCAGGTAGTATTCGGCTGTCTGTGGTCTAAGTAATTATGTTACTAGCTGCTATTTTTTCATCGACGGATTATTTCCAAGTGAAGCTGCTCGACCACGAACCCTGTCAATTTTTCATTGTTACAGGATAGTATATGACCTGCATGGATGCCGGCTTGTCCGTCTGCAAGCTGCGGATGCACATAGCCATAGAGACGGTGTGTGGAATCTCCACTTATTATGCGATCATTTGTTTCAGTTGTAAGTTCTGTACCTGCCGATTGCCTCAAGAAATGAGGCTTGAAATGTTGTGTGTGTGTGTGTGTGCGCTTTCTGTAGTCCCAAAGAATTTGAATTGTTATCAATCCCACCCCACGTTTGGACACGTTCGTAATTATATGGCAAAGGTATAGTTGTCTGAACACCATGAAGGCAGGTAGGGGGTGTGGAGTAACACCCAGCTTTTATTCAGTATGAGTGTTTCAGAGGGACCCATATTTGCAGGACTGCATGGTGGTGTAACACAGGAGACCACAGTATGAATGTCTACACCGCGTTCTCTATTGTTCATCGGCAATTGTACTGTATAGTTTACATTGACTGACTGCATGTAGTGTGAAAGTTGTCAAAACTTGGTACTCATCACAGATGAAAAATATGTTTGTTGATTGTTACTTGAGCGTTTCTTAAAAATTGCGTTTGCCAACATTGGCTTGTCCCTTGCACAGAAACACCAAGAATCCCAGAAGTACAGAGTTTGAGTTTTTTGCATCCTAAGCTTCATTAGTTAGTACACGTGAAATTAAATCCAGGATTGCCATGGCAAAAGCTGCATTCAGCAAGAAGACCCTTTTTACCAGCAAATTGGACTTAAATTTGAGGAAGAAACTAATAAAATGCTACATTTGGAGCATGGCTTTGTATGGTGCTGAAACTTGGA
>JGI20166J26741_11485362_pt1 | contig 12957 bp, 5 predicted proteins | sample TergutCu122P5_FD_26741 | JGI IMG/M metagenome (IMG submission 26741)
GTTCCGAAACGTCGGCAATTATAAACCAGACGCCGGGGAATTACCCTAAAGAAAGTTTACTACATTCAGTACACGGCGAAAGTCTAAAATCAAGAATGTTTCTAATGTTGTACCTAACTCAGTTTATTAAAAAAATGACACGCCACAAATAAAAAATTGAGTGCAATACTATATTGATGTCCAAAGTACTGGAGTGTGAGCTGATAGGAATGGAACTAATAACTTAAAATTTGTATTTGGAAAAGGGTTTGATAAATCCAGACACATATGATGTGTTGTAGTAGGGCTAAACCAGAGCATCCGGAGAGGCAAATCGTTATCAGTGAATACGCGTGGAGACTGACCGGAATGATAGAATTTATAGCAGAGAATGCTCGTTAAAACCTCTATAAATTCATATTAGTTACTATTAAGAATGAATGCAAAATCTTTTCTCGCATTACGGCATATCAAGTCCCTGTTTCAGTCTCGTGGAGTTAAATAGAGCCTGCAGTGCCCTGAAGATGGAAGCAGCATTTACATCTGAAACGTTGGTAACCGCAACAGAAAACACTGGGTCTTCTATCTAAATCCTCACAGTCTGGCTCTGAAAAATTTAAGTCTCATACATAATTTCATATTTGAAGATTACCCTTGAGGCACACAAAATTCCAATCCTTTGTAGCCTGAAATTTCTCCAAATAGTATTTGAAGCTTTAGGTCCTACCTCACAGGGAATACAAATTTTCTCCATTACATAGCCAAATTCGTAAACCTAAGCGCTTATGGCAACAAATCAGTATCATAAGCATATCTAACAAACGGTTGCTAAAACTACATATTAGGCACTAAATCCATCAATTTTTAATAGCAAGAGACAAGGCTGATAATGTAAAATTTAAATGCTGTCACTTACTAATTTTTGTGTGAGATTCTCATTAAATTATGCAATTCAGTAGAAATTCAGGCTACCATTTGCATTAAAACCCATGCATTTAATACGCAGCCTGTCGAGCTGTCAAAAAGTGAGGGATGGGGATTTTATCCGTCCAGTAAACATGGCTATACGGAGGCTTATGCTAAGTTTGTATTAAGACTGCATGTGAATTGACAGATCGTGTGAAGTATTATATTACATACGCAAGTGTGCAAATGACAAATGATTTTCGTAATTAATAACACGAATCCAGTAAAGTGGTGATGAAAATTACAAAGAACTAACAATAACATTAGCTCAATTAATTGATTAATTGATCTCAGTTTTATGCAAAGCACAGTTGACAATGTAATTAAGAGAAAGAAAAGCTTGGTAATGTTCCCTAAAAAAATATGCCGATTAAAATATTTATTTTTCGATCAGTCAATGTGTACACATTTAATAGGACCTTTTAAATTCTTCGTAATGCAAATGATCAATATTTCATACATAACTGTGAAGCCTTGTTGACAGAAGCAATCTATGGCATGTTATAGCAATCATTACTGAAAATATTGGAGAATCCTATACTCATCATCCTTAATTTATTACGTTACTCACACTGCCCCATTTTAACACAGAAAATGCAATAAAATAGCAATTCTATATAGCTGCGACCTACAAGAACTCACCTAAGTAGAATACAAACAACAAATTAAGCTTGATTTAGAACAAAAACGAAAGAATAAACTCGAGTGTTTGAACCACAAACCGATATAGAGCAACACACGTACTAGTTATGATATTCTACATCTGTTAACTGTTTAAAGCCCAGTGGTAAATACGTCTACCGCCTTCTGTAACATTAACCTTTAGGGTACCGAATTAAATCCAATTTCCCATTTGCTAGCATTATTATGAGCTCGCCCAAAAGTCCACATTAGCAGGATAAAGATTAAGAAACCCGCGCTTTCTCAGTCATTGTAGTATCCGCGTATTTTTCATAAAGCTCAAACAACAGATTATCCTTTTCCAAATAGCATCAAACATTAACAGCTTGTTCTTCAAGTATACATATGCAGAGTGATTATACTGTGAGGTAGAAACTGAAATAATTTATGTCAGTTTTCAGAGTACTAAAGTGTTTGTGAACTAATATGTAACTTAGCAACTGAACCGATTTCTCAATTACAGCGCGTTTGAATAGAATCACAATGGCAGATATGTTACTTTGAACATGAGAGAAAATGTAGGAGCATCGGTAATTAAAATTGTTATCAGGGAATAATTTAAAATAATTCCCACTAAAAATTGAAAATTGTGTTTTTTAATTGATTTTTCAAAGGAAAAATAATCAAGTAGCACGTAGAGCAAAATATTTACTAAATATCAAGAAGCAAGGAGGGCAAAGAATGCACAAATTATCAACGATCACGCAGAGCACAAAATATCAATAAGCACTTAGAGCAAAATATTTAAAAATATCAAGAAGAACATACGGCAAAGTATTCACAAACTAACAAGAAGTTACAGCAAAGTATCCGCAAAATATAAATAAGTACGTAAAGTAAAATATTCACAAAATATCGAGAAGCATGTAGGGCAAAGTATTAAAAAAATTCAACCTGAACTTTAATACTAGAAATGGAAAAATACATTTCGAGACCTATTTTGCTACTGAGAGACAGTTGGTGGCAAAGAATGAAGCCAATGAATTATAATAATCACAAAATTCACTACAAATTATTGAATTAAAAATGCCTTTCAACGCAGGCGTCTTCATTGTACAATGTCAGAAAGTAACAAGTCAATACAAACAAATTTAAAAATATATATTATTCAATATAAATGCCATAAAGATAATAAAAGAATATACTAACCTGTTGTTTCTTCAGTACAAATGACGTTTCACCTGCCAGTGGGTACTTCCAAAACGAACACCTGTCGCTAACTTAACGTAATTTTCCGCCGGCTTATTATCGACGAAGATATGAAGACGTCCGCTACAGTCGGAGGCCTTAAGCCGACTGAACTCTACGGTCGTCGTGACGCTGCTTCCAGCGAGTAGATTTGTGTGGCACGGACCAGGCAACTTCGCGCGCACGTACACACATCATGGATCTGACGCGGAAAATAATAGCCTAGAGGGGCTTCGGCCCCGGGACTCTGTGAGAAAAACTGTGTTTATAAAAGACCATTTTGTGGTACCTGGTGTAGATACGTATATTAAGGAAAGCAAAATCGTGATGTATGTTTTGTGACGAATATTCGTAAACTTGACAAACTTTCATATAGATATTTGGTAAAGACTGCAATCAAAAAGAAGGATATTTTTCATTGGTCTGCATCAGGAAGAAAATTATCTTAAGTTTCAGAAAATATTCTTAATTTTGTTGTCTTATTAAACAACTAAATATTATTATTAATTTTTATAGTGATCAAAGACTATGGAACGTTGTGAACATATAGCACAAATGGAAAGATAAAATATGTGGAAATATGTACGGTCAAAATCACATCAAATTTGGAAAGATAAAAATTAATTACTTCTAGCCAAAGACATTATGGGAAGAAATAACTTGGAAAATCTGTCGTTCATAGGAGGATAAAACGGAAATGCGAAATTTAAGGTCTCCAGGGCTGTGAGTGAGAAGGTTATTGAAGTCCGGAACGTGCAGCCGTGTATTTTGATGCAAGCATATTGAGGATTCAAAGAAACCTTTGACTCCATCATCAGAATAGAAGCTGCTGTCTCCATCAGCCGGGTAAATTATATAATCTGATGATGGAGGAAGAATAGTCCTCTAAAACGTCAGTTGCCTCCGTCTTCAATCTACAGTCCAAGTTGAAGAAGGAAGCAGCATGTTCTTCCGAAACTTTGATTTACAACACCAAAGCCAACAGTTGTCGCAGACTCATAAGAACGTAACCAGAAAATACACGTACCAGAAAATTCCCAATTTACACGAAACATTGTGTAAAGCCTTCGAATCGATAAATGTTGTAACAGTTCAATTTTCGTACGGCAATGGACAATATGACTAATGTACGAGGCACTGCCAGAGTAATCACCGCAAATAGCAGATAGTGCCAATTCGTCTGATGAACCGAATTTGAGCACCTGCTGAGCCTTCACCACGCACGAGTTCATAACTTGTACAGTAACCGCATGATCAACTTGCATGGTGCCCATTTGTGGGAACAGTCACATCTGGGACTCTACAGCGATAGTTCTCCACTACCGCCTGTTAAGGACCTGACACGAATCAGGTCCTCAACAATTCACAGATAAATGCGACGGGAAAACAGTTAATTAATTTCCAGCTAATTTGAAAAAAAGAGACGAAACCTTAGAACATAAACATTCTCTATGTCAATGCTTGCGTGTGTCCTTCCATCCCTACTAACATTTCGACTACTTAGCGAATACAGAGTCAATGAAAGTCAACACTTCAATGGCTATGGTAAAAACATAACAACTACAAACGCTTTTGTTAAAGTATAAATCTTTGAGACATTTTAATTTATGTTTTGTCATACCGTATCTTATACAAAACGTACATTTTTACAACTCGAGATTTATGTTAGACCAAGTGGTGAAATGACGTGTCTAATTAAATACAGTAACTAGATAATGATCGCGCAACTGAGGTAAGATTCCAGGTGGGGGGATAGATTTTTCCTTGCACCAAATTTTTCGGTCATAATCTAAAACCCACCCAAACTCCGAATCCATCGGGACGTTAGCCTGTATTCCCAGAAAAAATCAACGACGCGTGGTAACCAGTCACCTCCATCCAATGCAAGAACCAAGGAAGCAAACAGAAATACCTGCACTCCTCAATTAATTTTCGTAATTAAATGCTTAATTAAGCATGGGGACAATTTTATTCTATTAATTTTATTACACTTCGTGGCCTTAGCTACAGAAAATCTTTCACACAGACATGTGAAATTCGATGTAGCCTAACGAGTAACGTGTGTCAATGAGCAGATACATACACGGAACAGCTATGAGTTTTATACTAAACTGCATTCTATGTGCACGTAGGGATTTGTTGCAAACACTTCATAACGAGTGACATCGTACGTAACATATTATTCCCTTAGTATATTATAAAAATACAGTCAATTTCCTGAGATGATTGAGAATTGATCTCAGAATAAAATATCAAAAATCAAGCAGAGTTTTGATAAAACTCAGAGCATGATAAGCCTACCACTAGAAAAATCGAATTGGAGATGGATATGACTTCGTGGCCTGCACAGGGCTAAATTTAATTCACACCACAACTCATAAGTCTGTCATTACTGCAGTACTAATATTCAGTATTAGATAATCCAGTTATGAATTTAGGGATCATCATTCCGTTGTGTTGACCAAATTAGTTATCAAGCATGAGGACTGAATAACACAACTTTTAATAAGTATTATACTTTTGTATATTTATTACACTACTACATTTTTCAGCCAAATTTTACGGCCGTCATCATGTAGTCTACAAATTCATATAGAGAAATTGTGATCTAGGAAGCCTCTCATATTACAAACAGTGAATATGTTGTTATAAAACTAAGCTAGTATTCCAAAATGGAATAATAATTAATATAAAATAGTATTTTAAAATACGAGTAGATAAATAGATGAAAAAAGTATAAAACAAATTTACGCTGTTGAATTCTCCTGTTACTTTGGAGTATAATATGTTTTTATACACCCTGTGTTGGTAATGAAAGTCCGTCTGCTCTAAGCAGTTTGGTGTGTAGCGAATGTAGGTTACTTAACAGTATGGCATGTCTGTCTTTCGTGAGTGTTGTGAGTTGCCAGGTAGAGGTCTCTGCGTCGGGCTAGTCACTCGTCCAGGGGGATCCTACCGACAGTGGTGTGTTGAGTGTGATCATGAATCCTCGAAAATGAGGAGGTCTTGGGACACTAGGGCTATTGCACCATAGTAAAAAAAATCATATTGGTCCTTGTTATATACATAGTGTTGTTTCTTCTTTGTTTTTATTATTATGTGTTTAAATATGCTGTTATAAAAATATGCTTTATTACAACAATAGATTTGTATATAACTGCCGAGCAGGATGGCGTAGAGGTGACGCCCTGCACTTGTATTCGTGAGGTACGAGTTTCGAACATCGGATATGCTGAGAAGTTGTGCAAGGTTATCTTCATTCCCTTCAGATAAAGGACGGAATAAGAACTGAAACGGTCCCACGGTCGCTTCCTTCATGATTCTAATTCATCTTTTACCAAGCACCATACCATGGACGATAGTATTTCATACTGTCGTCCGTGGTATGTTTTTATCTATTTTACGATACTGTCACAATGTCGTAAAACAAACCGAGAAAACTTACATAACTAGACAGTCGTCAAAATAAACATAAGTTTTTATAACTTATTATTCATTTACAAACCCACCTGTTTCGAAGTTATTCATTGCGTGAATTTTGGATCAATTTTTCCTTTATCACACCAACAAATGCACCACATCAAGCACACACAGACAGTCAAGAAATTACTCCAACATATTTCAGTAAAAATATAATATTGTCAGGGAACAGAGTGTGCCAATGCAAATGGAATGTGTAATGTTTCTTAACCTGTAGTAGTGGATATAATTGTGCCTTCTGAACTTATAAATTTAAGATTAAAATATGGTTCAAAACGATTCTTATCTAGTAGATAAAATTTTATACATAATAAAATTACAATCGTAGTAGTTAGCGATTAGGTTCTTCTAGCTGTAGCCTTATACATGTATATTTAAGCATCTGGTGGGATTCTGAGCCAAGTGAAACTGTCCTGTGCTGAAGCTATGTAGTGTAGAGTATAAAGTACACAATTGGCTCCTGCACATTATACTATACTACACTACACCACACTACACTACATTACACTACACTACACCACACTACACCACACTACACACACACACACACACACACACACACAAGCACAAGCACGCAAACGCACGCACCCTTTCGTTCCACAATATTACTCGTCGAAATTCCGGTTGTAAAACTGAAATGGTTTCTTCACACATCTTCAGGGCGAGGATTATTAATATACATTTTATCTCTGACATTTATTTATTTTCCATAAGCGAACAAGGAGGCAATAACTCCTGTTTATTATTCTGTAAAGAAAATTCCACTTAAAGAAAACAAAGAATTGTTTACTGTACCAGATATTTGTGGTCTTGTTAAAAAGAACTTCACTTATCTCGTAACAGAACTGGTTTTCGAAAATTGTATCAAAATCTACGCAACACGACGGCGTCAATTTCAGGCTTCCGGCAAACACTATGTCTGAAAATCCTAGTTGCACTCATAGCACACAACACAAGAAACCTGACATCATGTAATGGTACTTCTTGGATCAGCAAGGCTCTTCATACTATTTAATTGGTCAGGTTCTTTATTCCAGTTCTTATAGCTTCTAAAAATGGGATTATAAAATGGAGATTTTGCCATTAATTCAGTTTATATAAATTAAGAGAAATTTTAACTAGAGTTCTTTGATCAGGGCGCGCGCGCGCACACACACATATACACACACACGCAAATATTTATTAATCGAAATATATTGAAATTTTATTCCTTAGAATTCAGAATTGAGCACAAAATTAGGAGCATGACCCTTCTAAAAGTGTGTGAATTGAGGTTAGATAAATTCCTCAAACAAAGCAAATGCAACTATAAACATTGTTTCTCTCCAGGAAAATTAGTTTTTCCTACGCTAGAGTCTCCAACAGAAAGTCTGGACATTATACGAGGGTGGGTCCAAAGGTTTCCAGCCTGACCGACTTTTTAAGGTGACAGAAATAAAACAACTTTGCTGTTTTTCAATATAGTCTCTCTTTATTTCAACACATACTGATACATTAACCTCACCATAGATGGCGCTATATATCCCTCGCAGCATTTTCTAATTGGAGCGGCTTTTGTATGTCAGACCGGAAACTTTTGGACCCACCCTCCTACGTCAGGGAGGGGTTCAGCCACTTTTAATCGGCTCTTTCACGCAGATTCGTGGTTCTACAATGTAAAAGTGAGAAACAATTACAGATTTCGACCATTACTCTGATACACGAAACAGCTCGGTTCTTCTCCATAAAATCGTCGTTATAATGCGGCGCGTGTCATTCAGCTGATCATTCTGTAAGTCAGCCAGTAAATTGCGCAGGGATTCGTTTGCCAGATTCCAGTCATCATTGGAATTTCATCATTCATCCTACGAACATTAACGAAACGTATCCCCAGCACTTGTAAGCGCCAAAAGGCAAATATGTAACATTCTCTTTACCATTATTTAGGCATACGCCATTACTAATGTTACCTTCAGTGACTGATTGTGGCAACTAGTGAGAAAACTGACTTCTGTGTACGTGTAATGAATATATATCTGTTTGTATAAGCTTTTAGTGATTAGTACCGCTAATCATCTCAAGACGTTTGCTTAATAAATTGGATCAAAGAAGACACTGTGTTTATTTACTAAAGTATACTTGGTGGCTACACGTTACGACAGCAGCTGTCTAACATTCCCATATAAATAATCTTATTGAAAGAAGCGACTCGCGAATCGACAGCCTTCCCCCAGACAGATCCACCAAACCGCAGCAACATCACTGAAAAATACGGTAAGGTGTAGGGGAAGTTTGCAACCTGTTACTTCGAGTTATGTTAGTTAAAACCTACAAATGTACATCCGTGCATGAAAGTATGTTATAAACATAGTACACATCCTAAACGTTTCGGCCAATCATTTTGTCACTTGTAGTTGTTAATAAACACAATACTGCCAGAATTGCATCTTGTTGGTTTATTATATATTACATCATTACACCATGTTTCATATGCCGATCCAAGTGGCCGCGCGGTCTAAGCTGTAGGTGTGCGACCGCTCGCTTGCTGCGGGTTCGAATCCCGCCGGGGAACAGGGATGTTTGTCTCTTGTGAGTGTTCTGTGTTGTCAGGTAGTCCCTGCGACGAGCTGATCACTCATCCAGAGGAGTCCCAACGACTGTGATTCGTCGATGTGTGTGATTTAGAATCTTCAAGGAAAAGGAGGCCTTAGTCCGCCATGGGCCGCAGCGCCACAGGGAAATAAAGTTTTATATGAGAATTTAATAATATTCAAGGATTTATAAACACCAAAATCCGATTCTGAATACGGTGTAATCTTCTTCTTAGAACCAAAAGACCTCTATTGAACAAGCATATATACCCCTACCAATTCATAATAATCTAGTATAAATTTCTTAGTACAAGAGTTATAAAATAGAAAAGTACTTTGAATATAAAACCCAGACCAAAGACGGAAACATACGTGTATGTAAGTGAAATTATGCCTACACACGTTTCATTAGTGTTGACATAAATAGTGGTCACTGAAGTCGGTAATACGCTTTGCGTTTTGCGACGTCACAATTGAAGATGTACTATATACCCCGAGAAAGTTTCAAACTCACTAATCACAGCATCGCAACACAAGGGCAATTACTGAAACACATCAGAATAATATTTGTGTCTCGGCACTAAATAAGTGCCACATTGTAATGATCCCACTAAAAGATATGAATTCTTTTATATGGGAAGTCATAACAGCTAAGGTTTGTGAGATAATTATTGTACAATTTCCACAGTTAGATTTCTCTAAACTGCAATTACGCCGTGGTTCGAGGTTACGTCTTTATTAAGCAACAACTGGTTGGAGTATGTGGAGTCGCATAGGGTGAGAGTAAATTAGTAAAATTAAAGTAAATCTGGTGGGTCTCTTGTACGGGACATGGCTAACCATCTGGTCAATATATTTTTATTTATATTTAGCTGTGCGGACTGATAAACTTCAAGAACTTTCAGTGACGACGAGATATGAAAGTCGATATTCGTACCAAATATTTCCCAACGGCTTAACTCGTGACGTAAGCTGCTTGGATTCAATAACCCTGTAACACCACTTTTCGGAGTGGAATGAGGATAATCACAGAAAAGATAAAATTACAAACTTCTGAGCTCGAAAATCGAATAAAATGCCTAACGTGTACACATGACCGTCAGAAGAAATGTAAAACGTTTAATTTCAATAGTGAAATATGATATTTGTAGCACGTAATCAACAATCTAAATAATTGTTAAAATATACATAATTTGTTTCCCACAGACATCAACTTGATATACTGTATTATGCAGCAACAAAACCTGGATTCCGTGCAGAATATTTAATTTAATTTAAAGAAAAATGCGTTCCATGTCCTCACAAAACAAAGTTAAAACCAACTGTTTATCATCAAATTTTCAAAAGTAAAATTTCCGGGTTTTCTTTAAATATATTTGCATAAGAAGAGGGTTCTACTATCACTTTCACTCCAAAACTCCTTGAATAATTCGTATACCAAGACATGTCGAATTTAATACATGAACAGCAAGCTCAGATTTCCATCCTTAGAACAGAAGCAACGGCATTACGTTATACGTGAAGCAGTTCACCCGAAAGCAGTCTGAACGAACGGCGCCGTGAGTCATTTGAAGTACATGGACAGGCCTTCAAGATTTAAGTTCAAAAAGTTATGAACTTTTATTTTTGGAATCTCGCTGCCAAAAGTGTATTTCTGTGATGAATAAACTCAAAGTAGATCTAGTGGTGGATTCTTTCTTGTTCGGCCGAAAGGATTCATATTTTCGACATTGAAGATTTTGTACAATGATCGTTGTTTGGGTTTTCGGTTAATATGGATTGACGCGACATTTTTTTTTATTCAAGGCACTAATTTATATTCGTGTGCCTCACTCCAGCACCACACAAACAAGGATTAAAGGAGTCGAGGAATGTTTATTCTATAGCCTAAGTTTAAAGATTTTCCCGTTGGTATGGAATCAAGACGGAGCTGTTTGTGTACCTCAGAACAGAGCTCGCAATTTCAAATTTTATATACTTTACAGGACGACTTAATTTAGGAAAAAGAGATAACTTTCGAACCAATGAAACCAAAAACGCAGAAGGTGCCAAGCATGTTAAGGGCCTACATTCAGTGATGCTTCCCAACAGAACGATGATGATAAAGGCGAAAGTCATTATGGCGTTTCGTACTATTGCTAAGAAAGGCGACACTATCAGTTGTTTCTTCCGTTGTCTTAACACTGCCAACCTAAGGGTTTAATATCTATCAACTTCATTACAGAAAATTGTAATTCTGCAAGTTTTACGCCAATGCTCTAAAATGATTTGGACTTCTTGAACACTGAAGATTGTGGAAGCATTATTTCCCGAAACGTCAGAATTTATATACAAATACACACGGTGTCCTATGGCAGAAGGCTCCAATCTTCATAATTTGTTAATTCGTATAAGTTAATTCGACTTTCGTAGGATGTTACTTCACAAAAATCACAAATTGTTAGTTATGAGACAAAATAAGTGTACTCTATAAAAGAAAGTCATAATTTGTATTTTATTTTATTTTATGCTTCGTTCATTACAAGTAAACTTTGTTGCAACTTATACTGCCTTTCTTCCAATAATAACTCTATTACTGTATACGTTTAACGAAACTTTTAAATTAATTACTCATAATTTTTGGCTTTCTTCCGCTCCTATTTAGGGGTGTTAGCAAAGCTGAGAAAAGCGACTCTGAAGTTCATGTCTGTCCGTCTGCCCATCTGTGTCTGTCCACGTGGAACACCTCTTTTCTCACTGAACACAGTTCTGTGCGATTTAACACTGGAGACTTTAATGAAAACCTGCTTAGGATTTTGAAGTCTGTTTGGAGAGTTTGACAGAAATATCAGGCACTTTACATGAAGTCCTAAGAACGTTTACAATAATGTCTCGCTGAATTCTTCCTGGAATTAGAAACGTTTCAGATAACAGTTAAAAAACTTCAAAATTACTAATTTATGTCAAGTATGTTTTTTTTTCAAAAATAGTGTCGTTTACGCGGTAATTACGAAAAATCCGACACACAGCCCTTTAACTAATACGATGTAAAGAAGAATACGATTTGCGTGATCAGTAATTTAGTTACAGGTACGCAGCTTCATGATTTTAAGTTACTTTCATCTATGGATCTGCAGTTGGGCGTGATACAGATTGTCAACATGCCGCTCAATTATGTACGAAACATTATTAAAAATTTGTAAATTACAATATATTTCGAAGGGATGAAATTTTTACCTAATGTATGACACATATATTTAAAAAACAAAAATCAATATCATATTTTAATACTTGGAAAAATATTCTGAAATATATACAATAAACACAAGTGTACAAAGTAACGGAAATGTATGTGGAATGAAAGGCTTGATTGTCTGAGAAGAGTTTATTACTGTTTTACTCCGCTACGATTTCGGTGGCTCAGGCTGTGTAACTTATAACGGTTGGTGGATTAACTAATAGCGTTTTTGAAAGGATATGGAGGATTCTGACGTAGCAGAACTGGAGGTGTTATCCCGGTATTTGCTTGGGGGGACTGAACAAAGTCATAAAACACTTGTCACGGTAGCCAGTTTCATGTTAGAGAGATCTGAAACTGGTATCCCCCCGTACAGAACGTACCACGACGTTCGGTTGCTTCTTTCTGCCAAGCAAATAGCACAGCTGGTGGTCTGCATATGAGGGCGTGCGAATAGCCTACACAAGGCCGCGCGCGCGCGCGCGCGCGCGCACACACACACACACACACACACGCACACACCTGGTGTGTAACTTATGCAAGTACGTTTGAATGCAAAATTTGCATACTTATCGGCATTTTTCTTTGTTCAAGAAATCCACCGGATAATGTTCATTTATACTTCATATTTCGTTACTTGTTATAAATTCCCCACTCTACTACGAAGGTAGAATTTAAGTGCGTAAGCGAGGAAATGAATAGTATCCCAATCCCGCTACATATCACACGTACCTGTTATCATATATTGTAGTGATTTTTTTTTTAAATTTCAGACAGACGAATATGCGCTGGTAAACAACGGGCGCTTTAAACTTAAAGTGTAATAAAAAACATTCATAAAGGAGTGAGGATATTTACAAACTATTACCAAAATAA
>JGI20166J26741_11485473_pt1 | contig 12955 bp, 13 predicted proteins | sample TergutCu122P5_FD_26741 | JGI IMG/M metagenome (IMG submission 26741)
TACGGCTGGTTCGGGGCGTCCCACCCGCCCTTCTCGACGACAAGGTACTCGTCCTTGGCGACGCACTGGCGGACGGCCTGAGCCAGCAGCATTCGGAAGTCGTCGTCGACGGACGCTGATGGCGGCACGGCAGGCTCCAGACGGACCAGGTTGGCCGCGGAGGAGTAGCCGTCGTCGTGCGTCTTCATCGGGAACCGCGACTGAACCAGCAGCGTCGCCCCGCCCTCGCTGAGCATGGCCGCCTCGCGGAACCGGCGCTCGCCTTGAAGCGTACGGGCGATCTTGCCCGTCCCCTGGGCGTGCAGCAGCCAGTCGGCGTCCGGCGTGGCCCACAGCCGCGGCTCCTCGCCGTCCACCCATGTGCGCACCAGCCCGCCGACGCACGGGCTCAACTGCGCGGTCGCCAGCGAGTCACCGACGTTGATGTTCAGTTCGGCTGTCATAAGTCGTCCTCCTCTAGGTCTTCAATCTCTGCGGTGATGCCGCGACGTGCCAGGCGTTCTTGAGCGGCGCGGACGATCTGGCGGAGCTTGGCCTCCAGTTCGGCTTTCGGTGGTAGGAGCGTCCAGTACTCTGCTACGACGATACGACCCTTGTGCAACTCCAGGAACTCGATCTCGTCACGGTTGGTTGCGGAGCACAGAATCAGGCCGATTGGCGTCTCTTCACCGTCTCGCCGTTCGAACGCCGAGTCGTTTGACCACTGTCTCGTTGACGTAGAAGGCACGGGCAGCCTCTGATTCAACCGGCAGTATCGCTACCAGATGCGTCCAGCTCAACTGTTGAGACAATGTCGCAACAATCTCGGGATCTGGGTATAGATCGGCGAACTGCCTCATCCTGGAGATGTTAGGGCGATCGAACCCCGAGCCGAATCTCGCCGTCAATTGGTGTGCCAGTGACACACAAATCTGTTTCCCGTAGTCAGCGCGGTTATGGTGCAGGATATTCGAATTGATCGCCCGTCCGATCAACCAGTTTCACATTGTCAACGTGGCATTGACCTGGGACGATGCGACGCGGCGGGCCGTTTGAATCAACTGCCCTAGGTACTCCACTAACCCGTCCTCGTCGTCGGGGATGTCATCGCGGGGCGCCAGATCGATCATGTCGCTGGGGCCAACATTTGTTCTCGGTGCTCTAGTCATGAAACCACATTAGGATCGACGTCTGACAATTCTGAAGCCCATGACGACCGCTCGGCCGGTCCAGTGGCTGGGGTACTGCTTACGGCAGCGTCACGTTGTCGAACTCTAGTTGGAGACGCGGACGACGTTGGTGCCGACCAGGGTTTTCATTGGGCTCGGGCATCCCGACGCATCTGGGTGATGTAGTCAGCCACATCTTCCTCGCCGGCGATGCCGGCCTGCTCTGCCTGCCCCGTCATCTGCTCGCCCAGCTGCTGAATAGCGTGTGTGGCTGCGGCTGCTCCGAGTTTGGCGGTGAAGTCGGCGTACTTCGCTTTCAGACGCTCAGCTTTGGACGGGTTGAGACGCTGCAACGCTTCCACTCTGACAGGGTCGGTGTTGTCGGCCAGATCGGCTCGTTTCACCCGCAGCGCTCCGGGCGTGGAGACGATCCGCTGGATGTACTCCTCCGTCGGTTCGTCGTCTCGCTTGGTGACCGCCATAACCATCTCAACGGTATCGGCGGGTATGCCGGCGGCGAGCAGAGCGTCGGCGTTGGTGTTGGTGTCCTCCACGACGTCGTGCAGCCAAGCGGCGGCAACCTGATGGTCAGTGCCGCCCAAGTCTCGCAGACGGGCCGCGACGCGCCGCGGATGGTCGATATACGGCGCGCCAGCCTGATCCTTTGCACCTTTATGCATCACCGTAGCGATCCGCTCCGCGACGGCGACGAAGTCGGCGGGTGAGTCAGTATCTGGTGCAACTGTCATGGCAGCAAGCATAGGGGCAGGTCACCACAGTTCTAGAGCAATGATCTGTAAGCTCGACCGACGACCTTCCTGAGTCTGGTGCACGCCGCTCTCCCGGCCGGATCACGAGGTCCGCGCGTTCCGGGTTACCTCGATCAGAGTCTGTGTCAGTCTCACGTCTTTGCGTTCAGAATCTGTCCGAGAGCGACTGTAGTCTCATGGCATGGATCAAGTGCATCAAGACCGACTCAGCGAGTTCATGGAAGGCAGGCCCCAAATGATATGGGGAGCTGACTCCTCCCGGGACTTGGCTGTAGTTCGCTTCCCGCAAGCTAATTACTCCCTCGCGGAGAAAGCCGCATACCGACGTTATTGTAGGGCTCACATGGTTTGTGTTGTTGACGCCTGCCGAGCTCAGCTGAACGCCAACTTCCGGAAAACAAAGATCAGTGGCTATTCCCACGCGAAAGGTACTGCAAACGAGCATGCATCTGAACGGATCTGGCATCAAATGGGGAAGCAGATAGTTGCTCGCTGGGCGATATTGCAAGGTGCGCAAGCACGAATTGAAGAATGCTCCGGTGACGCGACCAGACGGCCTGACGTGACCATCACGACGCCAAGCGACGTCAAGATAGCTGTAGAGGTGCAATACGCCTCAATGACTTACGACGCCTACATTTCCCGACACGAGGATCACCGCCGCCAATACGCTATTAGCGTTTGGTTACTTGGTGACGGCGGCGACAATTTGCGCCACAGACAGAACGGTGATATTAAGCTAAACCAACTTGCACAGGCCATTCGCGATCATGGAGACACTCTGCTGTGGCTTAATGCTTCTGCTGGCACAGTTATGACAGTCTGGGATGGAGAGGACGAGTTTGGCCATGTGCCGGCAACAGGAGCGATCGCGACAAGCTGTGATGTAGTTCCCATCGAAGACTGCTGCCAAGCGAGATGAGCTAAGACAGCGTGTTGTCAAGGCGCAGCAGACTCGCTGGGAGCAGTCTGAAGACAGACGATGGTTGACGGTAAGCTTTCCAAGACTTGCTGAGTCAGATTGCATGATCTCAGTCAGCGATGGTGACCGGTTAGTCGCGAATGCTATCGGGATGAAACCAGAGCACTGGAAGACGCGACTCTTCCGAGCCGTTGTCGGGAAGAGTGGAACACACAACTGGCACTGGGTATGTGCCGAGATTCACAAAATGAAACAAGGAGGAGCTGATCTTCAGGGCATGTCAAAGCCACAGGTTAACTCCTTTTGGCAAGCGGTTCGAGACTTCCTGCTGGCAATCGAATGTCTTGGTTTGGTGAGAGTCGACCTTCGCGGATCTGAAGTCACGGGAGTAACTCGACGGTGGTAACTGATCACTTGCCAGAAGTCGGATTTTCGGTTCACGAGAGGTTTGTGGAACAATCGGAGAGACTCGATAATTCTCCTTTGGTTATCGAGTCCCAAGAGACTACCGCACAACAGAAAGGGTGACGCCATGAAAGGCGGGGAACTCAAGCTGGCGAACCTCATCGAAGGTTCAAAGACTAGGTTCATCATTCCGGTCTACCAACGGAACTATGATTGGAAGATCGAGCACTGCAAACGTCTCTTCGACGATCTTGAAGACATGGTTACCAATGGCAAACCGAGCCACTTCTTTGGCAGCATCGTTTCAATACCTTCGGCGGATCAGCGAGTTGTCATTGATGGCCAGCAACGCATCACGACTGTTTTCCTGCTCTTATTCGCAATTGTTCATCAAATACAGTGCGGCGCAGTGCAAACCAATGACGACAGCCTTACCGAGCGGGTAATGGAAACCTACTTAATAGACAAGTGGCACCGCGACGATGAGAAACTGAAGCTGAAGCTCGTCAAGGGAGACCAGAATGCATTCGTCAAGGTGTTCGCAGGCGATCCTGAGCAATACGTGAAGAGCTCCAATATCACTCAGAACTACCTCTACTTCCTCGGTCGTATCCAAAACGCGTCCGTCTCCCCCGATGAACTGATCAATGCGATCGAAAAACTGATGGCAATAGATATCCAACTGGAGAAAGATGACGATCCACAACTCGTTTTCGAGAGCCTCAACTCAACAGGACTCGATCTTAGTGAAGGGGACAAGATACGTAACTTCATCCTCATGGGGCTTGAACGAGAAACTCAAGAGCTGTACTACGATCGCTATTGGAACCCCATTGAGCGAAATACCGGCTTTGATGCGAGCGCGTTTATACGCGACTATCTAGCTGCGCAGACCCGCCAAACACCCTCGGTCGCAAAGGTGTACCAAGTCTTCAAGGAATACTCCAAGGCGTTCCATACTGAAGCCCTCTTGGATGACCTCCTAAAATACTCCAGATTCCATCACCAGATACAGACTGTACGGACGGGCCACCGTAGAGCGGACGCTGTTCTCAGCAGACTTAATCTGCTCGAGATGACGGTGATCAACCCGTTCCTGCTTAAGCTCCTCGACTTTGCCAGCGAGGGACACATTGACGATGACGCTATGGCAAACGTCCTATCTTGCGTAGAGGGATACCTATTCCGTCGATGGGTCTGCAATGTGCCAACTAACGCCCTGAACAAAGTCTTCGAGACACTGCACGGTGATGTGCTTCGGGAAATGGTTGACGGTAGCACCTACCTTGACGTTCTCATATACTTGCTTCTGCACAAGGAAGGATCAAGCCGGTTCCCGGATGACCAGGCATTTATGGAGGCTCTTGATCGGAGAGACTTCTACCAGATTCAGAGTAAGAAGAAGTATCTCTATGATCGTCTGGAAAATCGCGATAGCGTAGAACGGATAGAAATTGTACATGGCATGGACACCGACAAACTAACTGTTGAACATATTATGCCCCAAACGCTCAGTGAGGCTTGGAGGAAGGCTTTGGGTGATCAGTGGGCCACTATTCATGCTGAATGGGTCAATCGAATGGCGAACCTGACCTTAACCGGTTACAACAGCCAGTACAGCAATAGACCCTTCAGTGAGAAACGTGACATGAAAGACGGGTTCCGCGACAGTGGATTGCGTTTGAACCAATGGATCAGCCAGCAGGACCAATGGACCGAAGCCGAAATGCGTGAACGAGCTGCACAGTTGAGGCAACAGTTCCTTGAGTTGTGGCCACTTCCTGTAAGTGCTTTCGTACCTGCTGAGACTCCTAACGAAGTCCACACGCTCGATGAGGACTTTAGTTTCACTAACAGGACGATAGCCGCCTTCTCGCTCATGGGGTCGCGGTACCCCGCGAAAACATGGTCAAACATGGCGGTATCAGTTCTCCGGCTATTGGCCGACATAGACCCCACTCCGCTGGTTCGGCTGGCTGGAGATGATCAACAACGCAGCCCCGCAATTTACTTCCGAACTGATGAAGGAAGCGGATGGTATGAAATTGTTCCGAACGTGTATGCCTACCTAGCTACGTCCACCGAGGCGAAGATCGACCTCCTGAGCAAAGTTCTGCGTGTGTACAACCTAGATGAGTCTGAGCTATCTTTCGAGATCTACCAGCTGTCGGCTGACAATACGCGAGACTCCGACGAATCCTAATCAGTCCTAATCAGAAAGTGGGCTGCCCCCGGGGACGATACGGGTTGACAGGAGGCTCTTTCCTGCACACGTGCTCACTCGCATTCTTCGATTCCTAGATAACCGCCGTTTGCGCTTGACCGTGCGACTCAAGCTACATTGCCTCATTGAACCCCTAGCTTCTGTCGTTCTGAACTGGCTGATCAGGACTAACCGGTGGTTGTCCGCGCCCCGAGCGCGGATTCTTGTGCTGATCCTGACCGCTCGGGGTGATGCCAACAGGCCATCGCTCCAGTCGGCGATCACTGAGTCGATCCTGACGGGTGGTCGCAAGCTGCTTGAGTTAGTGACTCATACTCCCGCGATGCTGTATCATGGTCAGGACGAGGAGGTCGACTGAAATGCCTGAAGGAACAATTGCATTCTATAACCCGGAGAAGGGATTCGGTTTCATCGAGTCTGATGGAAGACGCTACTTCGTTCATGCCACCTATCTTGTAGACAGACAAGCAGCACTCAACTCTGGTGATCGCGTTGCATTCGAAACCGCACCCAACCCTGGAGGAAGTGACGATGCCGCCGTCGAAGTGCGCCTGTTGCGTCAAACCTCGGATAAGCCTGTCCGACACCGCGGCGTAGTTGCCTCTTTTGACGCCGCGCAAGGGTTTGGGATTGTGTTAAGAGATGATACAAATGAGGAGGTCTTCGTCCACTGGAAACGAGTTGAAGCACGCGAGGGGAACCGCGTTGTTCTTGAGGAAGGAGAGGAGCTTGAGTTTGACATCGGTGTCCCGGACGGGGCGCGCCGTGAACAGGCAGTGAATGTTCGACGTATCGATCCCCGCCCACAACTCCTAAAGTTCGGTTCCCTTCCTCCGCTAGAGCAGTGGCTTGAACGGTTAGCCGAGAAAGCCGAGCCTGAGAATTGGGACGAAGTCGGCTCCGATGGTGTGCACCGTTACGAGGTGTTGCGTAGTTACATCATGCAAACATTCTCTCGACTCACCATTGAGGACAAAGCGGACCCTGGAAAGAAGATTGCTCTAGGCGAGGCGGATGGGCACCAGTACGCCTGTTTCAATACGGGGCTGGTGACGCGTAACCAACTTGACATTTTCGCGCTTTTTCAAGGTCCAGAAGAAGGAAGACGATTTCATGGATTCTACAATGAGTCTGACCAAATCATGCACGGAAAGTTCCATGCGCTACCTGCACTAGCTGACTACTTCACCGATTCTAGTGTCCTGCTGTACGACCGTAAGTGCGAGTTGTACCTCAACGTGGATCACATTATTGATCAACATCTTGAACGCTTCCCTGAGAATATGCGTGGAAATCCTTTTATGGCGCGGACGTCGCTCGACGGCGCGTGCGAACGGGCGCGCAAGCGCGTCTATCGAAACTACAAGACAGCAGTGCCGCAGTACTATCACGGCAGCATCCAGCTGCTGCTTCCCCTATGCTTGCAGGATCCAGTCAAGCCAGATCTCGCGCTTGTCGTTTCTCGCAACGGACAGCAGTATCGAGGCGACACCGTCCTCCCACTTCAGTGGGCGTACAAGAACCCCCGCCTATTGTGCCGCCCGGACTCGGACTGGCTCAAAGCCGAGACGTCGCATAATTCGCTAGGCTAATTTGCCATAGCCGATTACGTCGTGCGATACCTCGGTGATTACCTCTACCGGAATTCTGTCAATCGCGATACGATAAACCGTATCGAGACGCGGGTTGTAGATACCCAAGTACTCAATGAATTCGAAGAGATCGGCATCAAAGGAGTGCCGACCCATCAGGTAGTACATAAGAAGCTGGAGAGTGTGTCTACTCGTAGGTGGCTTCACTGATACCTTGAAATCCCAGAGGGTGTCTTCCGTCAAGAAATCACCGTCGCCAGCATTTACCAGCTCCGTGTATGCACCATCGAATGTGAAACCGTCAACTAAGACGGGGCCGTATTCCTCGAAAAACTTACGTGCCCGCTTGATCATGATCATGATATGTTCACTTGTCACTTTGTCCGGTTGTGTCACGGCGTCAGGATTGTAGTAGCCGGCTCGAAAGACCGAGTCGAAGCCGGCTAGATAGCATGCTCGTTGGATGTCCATGTCATCAACGCGACCTGCTTCCATCTGATCAACCATCATCTCAGCTTCTGCCTGCGCCTGAGTGAACCCAGACATACCAGCGATTGCCGCTCCCATCAAGGACACGGCGAACGCGTCCCGCGGGGCTGTACCGTTGGCCAGACGGGTCAAGTAATCAACTGCTATCCCGACGAGCGAGTAGTGAACAGACGTTTCTTCCAGGGCAAGGGGCCCGAAAGCATCCGAGCCCATGATTCGCACGTCCATCGTCTTTGGGTTGATGTATCCTCCACGAGGCTGCTCAATCTGCTTGATCCGATCAACAACAGTTGCCATGTGCTCATCATACGCTCACGGCTAGCCGACTTGACAGCACGTCACCGAAGCGGAGCTTCTCCCTGGAAGTCACCTTAGTGTTCGGCCAGAATGCCCCTGCGGACATCGGCTTCAGGTGCCAACTTCACGTTTTCCATGGAAAGTAATGGGATACTTGTCATAGCCCGGCTTCGCCGAGCGATAGGACAAGGAGCATGACCATATGGCATCTCTCATCAAGTCGCGGCAGCGCGTCGTCGATCACGGCGAGGTGTTCACCCCGCCGGTGATCGTCGACGCTATGCTGGACTTGGTGAAGACGGAGTCGGAGCGGATCGACTCGCGGTTCCTGGAACCCGCGTGCGGCAGCGGCAACTTCCTGATCGCCGTGTTGCGCCGCAAGCTGGCCACCGTCGAGGCGCGGTACGGCAAGAGCGAGTTCGAGCGGCGGCACTACGCCCTGTTGGCGCTCATGAGCCTGTACGGAATCGAGATACTTGAGGACAACGTTGAGGAGTGCCGGACGCTGCTACTCGACGAGTTCGGGCAGTTTGTCGGGAACGACCCGGCATGGCTCGCTGCGGGGCGTGCAGCGCTCGAGGCGAACATCGTGTGGGCGGACGCGATAACGATGAAACTCTGCCCGGAAGGTAAGCGCCCCATCGCATTCGCCGAGTGGTCCTACCTCGGTAGGGGACGTTTCCAGCGCCGAGACTTCCTCTATGTGAACCTTGCCCACATGTCATCGCTGCGTGCTGATACATTATTTGGAACCATCGCACAGGATGATCCGTTCGAGCCGATGCGCGAGTACCCGCCGATGACCTTCGAGGAGGTCGCTCGTGTCTAGCAACCTGGCTCTCGCCTTCCGAGGCCGTAATCCGGACGTGCTCACGTGCATCGCCAATCTGTCCAATGACGAGGTGTTCACCCCACCGGAGTTCGCGAACCGCATGCTAGACATGGTCGCCGAGGCCTGGGCAGCGTCCCACGACGGAGACAACATCTGGGCCGACAAGCAGGTCCGGTTCCTGGACCCATTCACTAAGTCGGGAGTGTTCCTTCGCGAGATCACGAAGCGGCTCACCGACGGGTTAGCTAGCCAGATGCCAGATCTGCAACGTCGGGTCGACCACATTCTCACCAACCAGGTGTACGGCATCGCGATCACCGAGTTGACGGGGATGCTGGCTCGTCGCTCGGTGTACTGCACCAAGTGGGCGGCACGGGAGCACTCGATCTGCACCAAGTTCGAGTCTGACGCCGGCAACATCTGGTTCCAACCACGCGAACACACCTGGGTGGGCGGCACCCAAACAGTCGAGACGGCCGACGAGGATGGCAACCCGATCACTGTAGTCGCCGACGGGCGGTGCTCGTTCTGCGGCGCGAGTCGCGTTACCCTCGACCGAGGTGAGGGTCTGGAGACCCACGCCTACGCTCTCATCCACACCGATGACCCGCGAAGCGTCATCCGCGAAGCATTTGGAGAAGACATGCAGTTCGATGTGATAATCGGCAACCCTCCCTACCAACTCCAGGCGGCCGGCGGAACACGTGACATACCGATCTACCAGCACTTTGTCGAGCAGGCAAAACGTCTGGCTCCGCGTTTCCTCTCGATGGTCATCCCATCACGGTGGATGGCTGGCGGTTTGGGGCTCAACGAGTTCCGCCAAACCATGTTGTGCGACAGACACATCAGCGAGTTGGTTGACTTCCCCAACGCAGCTGAGGTGTTCCCATCCGTGGGCATTAACGGTGGTGTCTGCTACTTCCTGTGGGACTCTGTACACGATGGTGAATGCAGTGTGACGATGGTGCGAAACGGGGAGACAGTCGGGCCGACGACGAGGGCGCTAGACGAGTTCGACGTCCTCGTCCGTGACAGCAGGGCACTGACGATCCTGCGGAAGGTACTAGCGTGCGGCGAACCTTCGGTTAACACTATCTTGTCGCGAGACAAGGAGTTTGGTTGGACGTCCAACTTCGACGGGTTCCACGATACGGAACGCCCTGGCGATGTACCCCTTTATTACATCCGAACGATGAAGCGCGGTCAGGGGTACATTGCTCGCGACGAGATCACAAAGAGCACGAACCTAATAGATACCTGGAAAGTGCTCGTCCCCAAGGTTGGCTCGGGGAGGGAACGTGAGAAGACAGGTGTTGATCTCGTGCTGGGGCCGTCGGCCATTGTGCCGTCGCCGTCTGTATGCACCCAGTCGTTCCTGTTCTTCCACGTGATGTCGCAGGAGGAGGCCGAGAGTCTCCGTTCCTACTATGCGACCCGGTTTTTCCGGTTCTTAGTGTCACTGCGCAAGATCTCGCAAGATGCTACGCACTCGACCTACTCCTGGGTTCCAATGCAGTCATGGGCTCGGCGTTGGACGGACGCGGAGTTGTATGCGAAGTACGGCGTGACTGATGACGAGATTGTTTACATTGAGTCGCTTATCCGCCCGATGGACATTACTGGCGAGGGTGATGGTGTCTGATGTCCACGCCCGCCGACGAGGTTTTCATCACGAAGCCGGAGGCCCGGCTCCGAATCTACGCCTACTCCATCGCAGACGACGCCCATGAAGGTCTCCTGAAGGTGGGACAAACCGCGCAGGACGTTCGCAGGCGAGTCGAGCAGCAGGTGAAGACGGCTGCGATCCATCCGACGATCCACGTCGATGAGCCGGCAGAGCGAGACGACGGATCTCTGTTCACCGACCACGACGTGCGGGCACGACTCAAGGCGAAGGGATTCGAGAATACCGAGCTGGAATGGATGCGCTGCACAGTCGAGGATGTGCTCACGGCGATCCAAGAGCTGCGCCACGGACTAAGGCTGGAGGGAACTCACCATCTGACCTTCTCCATGCGACCCGAGCAGCAGGAAGCCGTCGAGAAGACGCTGGGTTACTACGAGTCGATTTGGGTCGAGAACCCGATGGCTATGCCACGATTCTTGTGGAACGCGAAGATGCGGTTCGGCAAGACGTTCACCACGTACCACCTGGCCAAGCGGCTGAAGGCGAAGCGAGTGCTCGTGGTGACGTTCAAACCGGCGGTTGAGGATTCCTGGCAGAAGGATCTGGAGTCACACGTCGCCTTCAACGGTTGGCAGTTCCTCTCTGCCCACAGCGCCGTCTCCGTCACCGACGCCGACCCTGATCGTCCAATGGTGTACTTCGGATCGTTCCAAGATCTACTCGGGCGGGACCGAGTCACCGGGTTGATCAAGCCGAAGAACGAATGGATTCACGCCGTCAATTGGGACTTGGTTGTGTTCGACGAGTACCACTTCGGCGCCTGGCGAGAAAACGCCAAAGAACTCTTCGAGGGCGAGGACTCTGCTGAGGTCACCAACGAGATTCAAGCCGAGTTCGGCGAGGGCTTGGAGTCTTTCTATGAAGAGCTTGACGAGCTGGGCAGTCAAGAGGCTGATTTCCTGCCGATCACAGCGCGAGCGTTCCTGTACCTGTCGGGCACGCCATTCCGGGCTATCGCGAACGGCGAGTTTATCGAAGAGCAGATCTTCAACTGGACGTACACCGACGAGCAACGGGCGAAACATCGCTGGGAGGTGGAGCACCGTCACGAGAAGAACCCCTACGGCGCGCTGCCGGAGATGCGGTTACTCACCTACCAGATGCCTGACGAGCTTGTCGCGGTCGCCCAGCAGGGTGAGTTTGACGAGTTTGATCTGAACGAGTTCTTCGCGGCCACGGGCACCCGCGAGTCGAGCGCGTTCGTCCACAAGGACGAGGTGCAGAAGTGGCTGGACATCATCCGTGGCGCATACTCGCCCACCCAGGTCGACAATCTAAAGCTCGGCACCCAGCGACCACCATTTCCTTACTCTGACGTGCGCCTGCTGCCGTACTTGATTCACTCGCTGTGGTTCCTGCCGAACGTCACCGCATGTTTCGCGATGAGCAACCTGCTGGCCGAGAAACAAAACGTCTTCTTTCACGAGTACAAGGTGGTCGTCGCAGCTGGCACGGGCGCTGGCATCGGTCTGGCTGCACTGCCGCCCGTCCGTAAAGCCATCGGTTCGGGCTTTGAGTCGAAAACTATCACGCTGACGTGTGGGAAGTTGACGACCGGTGTCACCGTGCCGCAGTGGTCGTCCATCTTCATGCTGCGCAATCTGGCGAGTCCGGAAACGTACTTCCAGGCAGCGTTTCGCGTGCAGTCGCCGTGGACGATCACAAATCCCGAAGGCGACGACCCGAGTCAGGAGTTGGTGCTCAAACCCGCCTGCTTCGTGTTCGACTTCGCGCCCACCAGGGCCTTACGGCAAGTCGCCGACTATGGCATGGGCCTATCGCCTCAGGAGCAGAACCCTGAGAAGGCCGTCGGTGACCTGGTCGGCTTCTTGCCGGTGCTGGCCTACGACGGGTCGTACATGAAGCAGGTCGACGCAGGTGAGATCCTCGACATCGCGATGGCGGGCACGTCGGCGACGCTGCTGGCCCGCAAGTGGGAGTCGGCACTGCTGGTCAATGTCGACAACGAGACGCTGAAGCGCATTATGAACGACCCCCGTGCGATGGAGGCCATCAGTAACATCGAGGGCTTCCGAGCACTGGGAACCAACATCATCGAGACGGTCGTCGCGAAGAGCGAGGCTGTCAAGGCAACGAAACGTGAAAAGAGCGACGACCTAAGCCCCAACGAGAAGCGCGAGCTAACCGCCGAGGAGAAGGACTACAAGTCCAAGCGCAAGCAGATCCAAGAGAAACTGATCAAGTTCGCCACCCGCATCCCCGCGTTTATGTACTTGACCGACTACCGCGAGAACACCCTCCGCGACGTCATCACCAAGATAGAACCCGACCTGTTCAAGCGAGTAACCGGCCTGACCGTCGCCGACTTCGAACTGCTAGTAAGCCTGGGCGTCTTCAACGCCACCCAGATGAACCAAGCCGTCTTCGCCTTCCGGCGTTACGAGGACGCGTCCCTGAGCTACGTTGGTATCGACAGCCACCCGGGACTAACCCACTATGGCCTGTACGATACGGTGGTGGCTGAGGAAGTCATAGCTGGAAAGCACTGAGGCAATCAGATGGAACGACAGTCTTGCGGTTTGGAAAGGCTAGGAGGTGTCTTTTGGGAACCGGAACTACCTGAAG
>JGI20166J26741_11485585_pt1 | contig 12954 bp, 14 predicted proteins | sample TergutCu122P5_FD_26741 | JGI IMG/M metagenome (IMG submission 26741)
CCTCAGCACCCTATTCTACAACGCAGTCATCCTTTGCTCCTCCCTCAATTTGAGCGACTAAGTCTCACACCCAAACAAAACAGGCAAAATTATAGTTGTATATATATATATATATATATGTATATTAATCTTAAATTTTTGGATAGGAAACTGGAATACAAACGATTCTACACTGAATTATAGCAAGCCTTCCCTGAATTCAGTCTCCTGTTAATTTCTCCCTGAATAGAACTTTTGTTCATTAAAATTCTATATATTTGAACTGTTCCATCCTTTCAAAAGAACTGCTATCAATCTTTATATTTTGACTTGTCCTGCATTCTGATTTCGAGACATGACAATGTACTCGTACATCTTTTTTCTCAGCATTTACTTCTAGCCTAGTCTGTTCTTTATAGTGTGTACGCTTCCGCCCATTTTATTGACGTCAGCATAAACCAGAAGCTGATATGTACCATTGAATTTCAAGCCATCCTGGTTTACCTGAACCCTCCTAATGGCGTACTCTAAACCAAAGTTGAAAAGCAGTGACGATAGATCATCTTGTTTCAAACCATTCTTAATAGATACATGTCCGACAAATTCTTGCCTACCCGGATTCTGCTGTACGATTCAGTCAGACATATTTTTATTAGCCTTACCAATTTCGGGGGGATACCATACTCAATGAGAATACTATACAAAACCTCTCTCCTAACTGAATCATAAGCTTTCTTGAAGTCTATAAAGAGCTGATGCACTGCTGCAATGTATTCCCATTTTTTCTCAAGTATTTGACGAATGCAGAATATGTGATCATTGGTGGACCTGGTGCTTCGAAATCCACATTGATGATCCCCAATAATTTCCTCTGGATATGGAGTTAATCTTCACAGCAGGATTTTGGATACAATTTTGTAAATAGTTGACAAAAGTGATATTCCTCTATAATTAACAACAGTCTGTTTTATTTACCTTTTCATAAATAGGTGCAATCATCGACTCCTTCCACTTCTCAGGCAATTTCTCTTTATTCCGAATAGAAATAGTAAGCTTATGGATCGCACAGCGAATTGTCCTACCCCCTGCTTTAATTAATTATGTTTGGATTTGAACAGTACCTGGTGATTTGTGTCTGTATAACTTTTCAATAACCATCTCATCCTCAAAGGCATTTGGCTCAGCACTACTGGCTTTGCTGAATGTATTTTTGTCTGCCTAACATCATTAATCCCATGTACATTAAATAGCTGAGAGAAATGGTTCCTCCACCCAGCCAAAATACTGTGGAAGTCTGTAACCATATCTGTAACCTCATCCATAATATGTTAATCCCAGGCTGGTAACCCCTTCCTATAGCCATTGATGCCACTATTACAAGTTTCTGATACGATATTTTTTATGTTACTGTTTGTTTCAGGTATATAAGTTTTATCTTGCAGGTGTTCCGTTTTGTTCCTGAAACTTGTTATGAGACTTTCCAAGGGTGGGAATCAACGAATAGCGGGATTCAGTACCACAAGAAATGGAGAAAACGTGTGACAAGAATGGAAGAAGTAAAGACTCCCGTTACTAGACCAGTATCCAAGCGTACTTCGTAATCTGGGGAGACTAAAAGATACAGATCGCAGGTCATACTTAATTGGACCTAAGCGTTGTTCATGATGATGATGATGCGAAGGGGATTCTGCGGGTTAACTATGACATTGGCAAGTGCCGGGGTCGAATCTCGGCCGGGACACCCACCGTCAAGCGCCCCAGATGTGGAGAAAACTGGAGTTTAAAGCCGGGCCGTCAGCTTAGCAACGAGGATCGCAGGTGTGCGCACAATGATTGGGGATGAAAGAGACATGGACGTACTGTTGATAGCGGGGAAGGTGGACCGATTCAGCTGCCCGACACAATTTAACTTCTGACTGATAAGAACTATGACGGTTCGTACCGAAGCAGACATCTTGTCCACGCAACTTCGGCGGCCCCTGGGCGATCAGTATTATTGCTCATTGTTACTGCCTTCAGTTAATATTGTGCGATATGTTTATCCCTAGACGACTCAATATTACTAACTTACTTCATGAAGCAGAGTCCTTGAGCAGCTAACTGGTTCTGCAGCTAGTCAAGAAATTCCCCGCCGACTCAGTATTAACGTGCAGTAATTCTTTTCGTGGATCAGGACGAATTAATACGTTGTGTGCTGCTTGTGGCCACTGCCTTAGCCACGTGTTTGACAAAGAAAACGTTTCGCCTTTGGACGAAAGGTTTGCGCAGAAGAAGACCACAATGCACATACGAAAATCTTATGACAGCCTTGAGTCTGAGTTAGCCAAACTTTTTTTTTTTGGAAAGGGGGGGGGGGCAGTTGGTTGATCCATCATACCCCCACAGTCGCAAAAGGAAATACATATGGGAAGCAGTCACTCTTGTTCGGCGTTTATCCATTACTTTACGCTGTTTGGACACTGGAAATATTTTTGAAGACCTTCAGTTCGTGCCATTTCTCCTCAGCCCATTGGAGTTGTGCTGGAGACGTATATTTCACAATAGGGCCCACAGGCATTTCAGTCTTTTATTTTGCACGATATTTTGTGCTAATCAAATGAAGTTTGATTGGCCAATATATTGTGCAACCCTTTAATATTGAAAATAAACGGTCAGCTTTATTGTGCGATAATTAGTATTTCACAATAACATCCTTAGGCAGCAAACTCAGCTGCCTACGCGCATTCATTGAGATCCTCTTGGGGTGTGAATTTCGCATCCTTGCTTGAGCCAGTACCCATTTGTGTCAATTACTCCCGGCTTTCCTCCTCCCTTTCTTTCGATCGCCGATTGAGGAATGGTCATATTGGATTTGACATATCTTTTCAGGCTTATAGACACCGTGGAAGAACCTAGTAAGGCGGTTGGTTCAATAAGAAAGCAGAGGAAACAAAATAAACGTTAAGAATGCGCTCAGTATCATACTAGTTTGAAAGTCTGGCTTTGTTCCAGTGCTTGGAAACGACAGTGTCAGGTGAAGTTTATATTCACGGTGAAATTCCAAGTAGATTAATTTCGGGGAATGCTTACTGCTAATCAGTTCAGCATCATCTTTCGTTCCATGGCCTTTCTAAGAACCTAATGTGCACTTATGTTGCGAAATTGCCCCTCGTGGTAAGGGGAAAAGAATACGTTGAAAAGTATTTTAAATAAAGGTGGGGAAGGAAACATTTGAAGGTAAGAAAATATGACGTGCTGGTGGGGTTCATAACGGCGAAATTCAAGATCGGCGTTTTTCGAATGTAGTTTGCAGTGGGCGAGACACGCAGCACCCACAAGAGAACAGGAGAACGTTGAAAAGATAAGGTTGGCAAACCTGAAGGCAGATGTAGGCTTAATGTGGATTATAATAGCGGTAATGCAGTGAATTTTTAAGAAACAGGGTGTAAATTTGCGGGTGGGGGAACCGGATTTCATCGGCCTAGAATAGACTAAGTTCCTTGTCAGTATGACGGTTTACAAAATCAGGAAATTAATTTCTTCCCGACTTTGGAATGTACAGCATTAGATATCAGATTGTCACGCCGTGACGATTGACGATTCCAGGCTTTTGAGTTGTGATGATGCCCCGGCTTTTAGATGAATTCCCACTTGACGAAGGAACTAATGCTGTAGTCTTCAGGGAGACCTGATTGTGCAGGGAACAGGTTCTTCTGAAACGTCGCTGCCTATCTACCGGACTGCACGACACATTACATCCCATGAGGTATTTTTCAAAGTATTCGTTGCATGGCAAATTTAGTTGCGGTGGTACATTGGTTATTACTATGAGAGCATGAATGCTCAGAGCTCTGGCATTGGTGTGGCCACTGTAAACGTGATGTCTGTCTTTAGAAGGAGATGGGATCTGAGCTTTGTTCTCTAGCTCTTTGCTTCTCTCCAGCCTCCCACAGGAGAAGCTGGCTATGTTGCCATACCGTGCCAGTGGGATGTAGTACTCAGTGCTCGCCCGACCGCTGGCTTGGTCGTTGCAGTGAATATTCACGTATCACACGTATACGTATTCGTAATGACGTTAGCTGTTCGAAGTGTGAGGCTTGCCTTTTTCCATTGAGCTAAGAATACTTGAAACCTTCTCTTTTTCCTTGAACTGAAAAAAAAAAATGGAACTACCCGTTGCAATTTTTACCTTCTATTCCATTCATATGTGAAACTGGGGTCCCCCGTTTAATTGTTGAGTGTCTGCTTGTTCTATTTAGCGGAATTGATAGCTTTTATGTAAACTGTTTTGTAGAGCAAGGAGCATATCTCCTAATTTGGCCGTTCTTAGGAGACGGAATCTCATGCTTCATTTGTTTTTGTTTCCCATAAGCACTTTGTATGTGCCTCAAATGAGCACGAAGCCCAGTACGCAATAGTAGTAGTTGGTGCATCACTGCAAAGAACGCATTTCTAATGTGTATGCAGTTAAAGTAAAGGACGAAAGAAGGTAGCACAAGAGAACGGATAAAAATAATAATTGGGAATGCCCTTTTAAGTTGCATTGAACTAGGCGATATGGAATCGCGTTTGTGACAAACCATATTTTCATGCATGTTGCCATATGTCACTCTTATATTCAGCTCACATTACCACGTTTTATCAGTCGTTCCAGGTTTTATAATGCCTCGGATGATAACAGTGTTTCTGACGCGGCTGCGAATGGGATCGTATTTTATGGATGTGTGTGCCAAAGTAATCCTTTTTAGTATTCAACAGGAAATTTATGATTTTTGTAGGAGCACGTGTAAGCAAACTTAAGCAGAAAGTTTGTTTTTGTAGAGTAGTTGTGGGTTCGGAAAATAATGCAGTGGACCCGTTAAATGAATCCAACCGTTATGTGACTTAAAGCGGTGTTTTGTGTTGTTCTGTGTTCGTTCCTTTGTTCAGCCAATAAGAAGTGGGATAATGAACGGTCATGCGCAAAATTTCGGAACTTCACACGCACCACCCCCATGGCGCAACAGGCGGCCAGAGCCGCCTCATTATCGAGGCTTCACTATCACCCTCAGATGCACCACATTCGGTATGACTGCTGTGGACGAGTTATCAGCCCGACACTGAGACCTGCACCTGAAAACACACAACACTCACCCGGGACAGACATTGGCAGCGAGCGGCCGCAGACCCACGTCTTACACTTTGAGGCCACTGGGATCGACAAATTTCGGAATATCCAGAACGGAACTCTGTGATTGGATATAGGAATGCGAGGTGAAGTCAGTTGTGGTTCACTAATGACATATAACTCCTATTTGACTTGAAATTCAACTGGAACGGTATTTGAACAAGGGAGTCGCTGTACGTATAACGTAACATCGAGACCCATTCGAGTAAAAACTGTTGCTGTGGAAAAGCAATAAGTATTACATATTCTGAGTGTGTGTGTATGTGCAGCTTTATTTATCTAGAATGCAAAGCGCATGCGCCGTACTGTCATCTGTGGCCTGTTCGGCTGTACCATATTTTACAACATTAACTAATAAATCGCACGATTTGCGGGAGAAATTTATTGAATGTAACGTGTGTGTGTTGTTTTTCTCTGCAGCTTTCGTTTGAAACGTTTTTCATTGTAAGAAGAACTGAGCCAGATATTGTCATAAACGTACAAAAATCCTCATGGAAATTACCCGTTTTTTTTGTCGGAGTTTAATTTTCTCTAGAGATTTTCGAAAAGTAATGCAGTATCTAATTTCATGAATATCTGTTCATTGGGAGCTGAGTTCCTTGCGGACGGACGGACAGAATGACTTGACAAGGCTAATAGTACAAGTCATATAAATACGAACGAGATGCAACTTTTTTTCTCTTTTATTTGGTGTTAAAAAAGTTGCATCTCGTTGGTATTTATATGACTAGTGTTACTAAGATGCACGGTAACATGAACATAAAATTCAGAGGCTAATAGTCTTTTTCGCAATTTTGCGAACGCGCTTAAAAACACTGCATACAACACAAAACGTTGTGCTAAACCTACGGAACGTGATTTCAGGCTTCCGCTGCGAAGTAGATGTGATTTGCCCTCTACTGGGTTATTTCGCGGCGTATGGTGTTAATTGCTTACCGACGTATCGGCACTACGCATCGGTACAATTTTCAAGTCAAGATTTCAATGGAAGATTGGATCGATAGGTTGAACCGAAACGTCGGCAAGGAATTACTACTATAAGCTGCGTAGTAACCCAGAAGAGCGCAGATCTCATTTTGGTACCTATTGAGATTGGGGAATATGTAATGAAATTCAAGGAATCTGTGTCTGACTTCGTGGTGTATCGGCAGGGGTGGTCAAATTTGTAACAGTGTACAGTAATTTGTATCTGCAGTAAATTAGCGTAAAGTTATCTGTTAGGACTACGGTGTGTAATAGATAAAACGTATTTGGAAAATCATTAACCCCGTTGTTTGCAGGTACCGTATTGAACTGTCTCAGGATTGTGTCGGAATATGGGCACTTGGCAAGACGGTTTTGAAACTACCGTTTCTTAAAAGTCGCAGGCTTGTTTATCGTGTAACTATATAAACTGCCTTTTGTATATTTTTCCAGTCTGATATTGTTTGTTGTCTATGTAATACAAGGAGTACTCTTATGTTTGTTAGGCACCACCGAGCAAGTTGACTGAAGCTATAACGCCCCTGCCTTGTATCCGAGAGGTGGTCGGTTCAAGTATCGCTCTTCTAATTGTTTTCATGGCTTCCCCGAGCTCGTTCGGAATGCCGGAGTTGTTCTTTCCATATATCAAACCACTTCGGCAGCAGTACTACGAAGTTCGCCCAACGCTGTCATCATTGGAATAAAATTCGATACTCAATAATGGCCGCGGCTGATGAATTTCATCTCTAAAACTCTGTACTCAGTATGTTCTGGTCTTTGTTTTGCAAGTGACGAGGGCATCCTTAGCTGTACAGGTTGCTCTTCTGTACTTTTTCTGCCTTGGTGATAACTCGGCACTTCTGTACCACTGCAAGAATAAAGGTGCCTAATACTCGCCATGGATCAACTCTGTGGAGCAGAGTCATTCCTGAGAAGCTAACTGGTACGCGTCTAGTCAAGAAATTTCCCGCATTTTAAGGAACCCAAAAGGTTCATTACCGTGTCACAATTGCCCGCCACTTATCCCTATCTCGAGATAGATCAATCCAGTCCATGCCTACCCATCCCACTACTGGAAGGTTCATTTTAATATGCTGGCAGCTACTTCTAACTTGTCTCTTTCCCTCAGGTCTTCCCACCAAAACCCTGTATACACCTTTCCTCTTCCCCATGCGTGCTACATGTCCCGCCCATCTCATTCTTGATTTTATGATCGAATAATATTTAGTTTTCGCCATGGCGAACGAGAAGTATTCAGTACTATTTTTTAAATGATGCTTTTCCAACCATTTTTTTTTCGCCATTTGAGAGGGGATTACAAATGAGTAGTGAAGGATGTGGTATCTCCCTGTATTTGCTTAGAAGGACAAGAAATTTACGAAAATTGTCATTGCATTTGGCCAACGAACCGAGTATGGATCGTCAAGTGTCTGGATTGTGCAGTGTGATTACTAACCACGCAGTTGATTTTTTTTTTTTGTGGATTAGGACGTCTTAGGCCATATCTTATTTTGAGTTTGAAATACAAAGTGCCAAGAAGACTATTGGGACCCATGAGGGATGGGTTTTGCACGTATGTGTATCATGCATTCCCGCACAGCGAAAAACGTGCTGCGTGAAATTGCGACTGAAACACTTTTTTACTATTGCTCGCTTTACGTTCTCCCGAACCGCGTTGTTCGGAAGATTCACGACATCTTGGACTTGACGACGGGTCGCTCGATATTTTCCAGTGTTTCGGAGGAAAGTAATGCATTAATTTTCGGCGTCAAGCAGCCTAAGAAGACTGTTAGTTCCCTTTCAGATTGACATTTTGTACCAAGCGGTGCACTGAACGTTGCCATGGACTCTGACGTTTATATTTCTCGGATAGTTTAATTCGTGTTTCAGTAATTACGGTACAAGCTCCCCATTCTACGTTTCAGGAACGTAAACCCAGAGTTGATACTGACGTACTCTGCAAGCAGTCGGGAAGCACGTAGTTGGATGTTCATTCGACACAGCCACAAAATATTTGCCCTTTTTCTTTTCGTTTCTTTGATCATTGTCATTTCTGTTGTGGCCTTCAGCCCATTCAACTTCGTCCTCTGTTTTCTCTTTCGGCCTTCCTCGCATTCAACTTGGCCCTGATGCTGCGACACTTTCTCCACAGAGGGGACTGACCTGATTTCTGTCTTTCCTGACTTCGCATCCGCCTTGGCTGCGTGCACTGTTTTCCGGGGCGTATGTTGATGCACTGCCCTTATCGGCTTATTGAGATTGTTTTCAGGATGCATTATTTGTAAGCGATTATTTCTGTCATCGCGCGTACCGCAGATTGCTTATACATCCAGTGATAAGGTTACTGTCCGTTTGTTTCAACAGTACTAGTAAGAGTTCGAGCCCTTGAACATCATATTTTGACGCATTAGCATCATTGCATCTGTTTGAATGAAGGACATGACTGACTTAAATTTGTGTATTTGTAACAGATACATATAATGATACGTGTCGAACCATACGTAAAGGTGGGGTTGTAAATCGATATGAAATTACATGTTTATATCAAGTTGTACCGGTAGCGAATCGATGTATCAGTTAAAAATTTTTATTGCTTTGTTGCCAAATGAGCTGTCTTAAACATATTTTCCTTCAGACTATAAAAAATTGTACGTACGTATATATTGCAATGTGAAGTGTCTGTAGTAACAGAAACGTGTGAAATTTGCGCGGCGAACGACCTCACTAGATTGTTCTTGGGCTGTCAGCTGCGTAAATGATGCGCTAAAAGTCAACTTTCCGGAGATCTGCTGTATCCACATTGAGCCTGATGATGGACGGTGTTTTCCTTGGCTAGCGGCGAATCTCAAGAAGTACTACTACCACCACCACCACCACATCTACTACTACCACCAATACTACTACTACTACTACTACTACTACTACTACTACTCCTTATTGCATTCCCGACGTTCAGTTACTTTCACTGGCGCTGCATTTCATTTCAACGTACCGAAAAATTTACTCGCGCATGATGAAATAAAATATGTAACTTCCAAAACTAGAAATGAAAGAGAAAATTTAATGCATACGTTGGAATACCACGTGTAATGTAATGTCGTGTTCTGTGGCGTAGATGTTTTACGATGCAGACGGTCTCAGCATTGCAAAGGACGCAAGTAGTTGATTGATACATGAATATGCAAATTTGTCTATGTCCGATTTTGTTTGGCGATATCGTAGCGATTCCAGTACCAAATACCAAATGGGACCTATACTTAAAGATGGTCTCTGGAATTAAAAGACTCAGATCATGTGGGTTGTTATACCACGTCGACTGGTAAATAGTTACCGACGTTTCGAGAAGCGTAGTGCTTTTATGTTTAGGGTCAAAAGAATAGACATGTCGATGACTGTGTATCAGCCAACATTACAGGTGGACTCTCTTCTTGGACTGCTTTACCGCGAAGATGAAGGCACATTGGTCCTTCGAAACGTCGGTAACTGTTCACTGATCGACACAGCGTAACGTCTCAGAAGACTCGAGCCTTAAAGTAGCACCGCTGTTAAGAAACCTAAATCTTGCACTGTATGTTGGTACACTGTGCTTGGGACACTGTACATGTATGAAAGAATGCACGTGAATGGTTTGTGCAGAGATGTGCAATGGCAGTTGGTCGTAATGGGTTTTTGCTCCTGCGTGGAATACACCGTTCGGATTTACGTTACAGTTTACTGCTTTATATTCAGTTACGTGCTTCAAATAGTGGGGCGAATGCTGTGGCTTCTCCAGGTGACTACAGTTAGCAGTTTGGCGTGGCTGTGGTGGCAGCACAGTTGGGAGATGATTTGGGGTTCGGAAAATAAAAAGTGAAAGCCATTAAGCACAGTGGAATTTACATGTAGATTGCGCAGCGACCTCTAGCAGTCACCCGTGCTGTTTTGAAGTCCAAATATAACCTGTTTTGTTTTCTCTTCGAAAGTTTCACATAAAAAACAGCGGTATTTGCGAGGAGGAAAGAATGTGGCTGAAAATCAGAGAGGTTATTGCGTTTGTACTGTGCGTGATGGGCCTAATGGTTTATTGTTTAGTCCGCGTCGTTCCGCGACAGTGGGGAAAGGTCAGGTTGCTTTGCCGTGTCCTATCTGTCCAGCTAGACGTCAGTTATACGTTCTTTAGGAATTGATGCATTTTGATGACATTTGAAAATTTACTAAGCTGTTTTTGACTTGAGAAGGCTGACATAAGTTATGCAGGTTAGTGCATGACCATGTACGGGTCGTCCAGTACTTTGGTGTTAGGTATTGAAATTAAGGAGTTTTCGAAGGGTTGAACTTTTAACTCGCGTAGAGATGTAAAGTACCGACATTGTGGTTGTCTGGGATGTGATGTGTAATTTAGTAGTTGGGTATTATTTCGGAGGAAGCTACTGTCTCCATCGTCAATTTTGTAGCCGGAGAAGAAGGGGCCTGCTTTTTCATTCCGTGAGCCAGTCCTCCCTGTCTCAAGCCTGTTATCCACTTCTGTTTCTGGACTTTCGGACTTGGATATGGATGTCGGAAGTTACGGTGTTTGGTGATCCTGCCCTCGATGACACACCAACCTCAAGGTTGACGGATTCATTGTTTAGTATGTAATAATTGTTTTTGGTACGTTCACATTTATAATAAAGATGACACCTAATGTTTATGGATATTCCCTCCAACTTTAATTATGTAACTATTGTTTATGCGTAGCCGATAATTAAGAATGTCTTCACTATGAGAATAAAACCAACAAGTGCATATGAATATGTATTAATTACATTATAATCTTTGTTAAATCCTGTATGTTTCGGCCACCTTTTGTGGCCATCTTCAGGGAGGTGTTTTTACGAAGGATGTAATATTGCAAAGATAACCACGCCAATGTACAAATATAAAATACGAAGTTTTAAATATGTGATTCACAATATGTTAAAATATAAAATAATACAATTATTTGTGCTAAATTTACGTGGATAAGACGTGTTCATGTGCTGTGTGGGTGTTGTATCACCATCCAAGCTAGGTGGTCAAGGTGATGGTGTGTCTGCAGGCCGCAGTGTAGACACTGCAAATGCATTCGACTGCATTAATTGAACACTCGTTTTTTTATGCCTTTCTGTGTTGTGGTAAGGTGAACTTGGTGTGACGCAACTCTGGAACGAGTTACAGTTTATCACATGGAAATAATCGGAAATGAAATATTATATGAATTCTCGCTTTGCGAGCTGTTTTCGGAGGATCGAATAAAGCTCGTAAATAGAGGGGGGGACTCCCCACCCCCAATGGCTCGACAGCCCTTGTGGGTCTGGGCGTCCTCGTAGTTGAGGTTTCTGGATCATACGCAGACACATTGCCCACGTTACGCCTCCTCTGGACGAGTGATCGGCCCTTCGCAGAGAAACAGAGGGATTACTCTACTCAATTTGTACACGCACGCACGCGCACACAAACGGCAAACTTTATAATGCTAATCAAGTGGATTGATGCATAGTGAATTGTTTGAAGCCTACTTACGGTAGTTTCATTACTTGTATGTACAGCTTGGGGTAATCTCCTGAAAAGTGTCACTTGGAAGACCGAGAAGGACACAACATAACCGGAAGGAAGTTAGGAGTTAGGAAACGTTGTGAGAATATGCGTAAAACTGAAACGGATCGTGTTCAGTGATGGAGCCTTGTATTCGAGGAGGTCCGTCCAAGTCGTAGCTGGTGAATAACATAACTTGCCCGCGACACACAGTTTACGTTGCCTGTGGAGGCATTAGAAATTGGAAAACATCTTTCAACCCTTTTTTCTGGCAGAGCTGGGATAGAAGGGTTTAAACTTTTTGAGAACTTTGGACTGTGTATTTGTGGAGACACACATTACGTTATTGATCCAATTTGTAACAATGTGATAAACGTAGCAACACTCTTGCCATTGTTAGTACATTTTTAATAAATTTTGTCTGTTATTACCTGTATATCTTTCTTGCACATGATGTTTGGAACAATACACAGGTAAAGCTGTAGTATATGATATCATATACTTATTAATTTTTCTGTCCGTGTATTTAATGTTGCCCACATGCAGACCAAATTTTGCCAAGTTGACCGCACCGCTGTTAAGGTGGAGCAGTCCCTGTATTAGAGCGATGTCGGAACTTCTGTTGCTTCTGCCAGAGAGTGAAGTAGTGGCGATATTCGAGGTTCTGATAGCAGTTTTTGACTGCATGACCATTGGAAGTGTTACTATTCTTCGAAACCGCTGTTACTATTTTCCAGTCGACACGGCGTAACTGAACTTTTTTTTTGTACCTTGCGGAAGAAGCTATGAGAATAGGTTAATCAAATGTGTGGAAATCCCCATAAAATTTATAGCATTGTCAGTGACGTCCCTTGTGTAGAATGTCTGTCGAGATGGATGGGAGTCTTACATTTTCGTGACGTGTGTTGCTGCTGATTCAGTCTGTTGTGGCCGTTCAGTTGGCGTGCATTGGACTTGGACCACTGTTGCTGTTTTGGAGTTGAGTTAGAGACACTTGGGTGTGTTTGTCTTATGCGAAGATGACGATTGCTCCATTCTGAGAAATCTTAATTAATTTACGAAGTTCGTAAATTCAAAGAACTACAGTTTGTGCATCCGGCGTGTTGAGACAGGCGAGTGATAATTCTTAGTATTGTGTGAAGGGAAGCCAGGAGTGTCGTTTGCTTCCTTTAAGTTTCGTAATAGCTTCACATGTTAGGAACAGTGTGTCTTGTCTTGAAAATCTACCCTTACATAAATGTGTCATTGCTACAGCCGGGCTCTCACCGCGGAAACCTGGATTCAGTTTAAGGACATTTCCAAGCGGTATTAGTTTCGAAGAAAATGACTTGTGC
>JGI20166J26741_11485696_pt1 | contig 12954 bp, 6 predicted proteins | sample TergutCu122P5_FD_26741 | JGI IMG/M metagenome (IMG submission 26741)
ACACACACACACACACACACACACACACAAAATGTTACAATGCTATCAAATTACTGTATTAGTATTCTTAATTTCAAACTTTTGCCGTGTCCTGAATGTTATATGCTTTCTTTTGGGTGATTCCCCAGTGTCTGAATTTTATATGCCGATGTTTCGGAACACTCTGTCTTTTCCATCTTCATAGGCAGGCAGGTGTGGGTGAAAAACGTCAGGATATAAAATTCAGACGCCAGGGAATCACCCGAAAGAAGCACACAACATATTGCATTAGTACCTTACCTGGTTTGTAAGTAAGCCTCTCTGTTATACTGAGTTTCCTACCAAAGTCAGTTTGTGTCTGCAGAAGGTACCTCAGTGGAAATGCTTCAGCTGCTATCACTGAGAGGGACATGCACCGTCTAGACACAGGATTTTCAGCAAACAACTGGAATGTAATTATAATTAGTATATACTGTTATATATATTAGTATGTACTGTTAATAGTGTTTATATGTTAAGAATGTAATGTAACTTGTAAATGTAATGTCCAATGTCACATTTGTGGCTGAATGGATGAATACAGTAAATACAATAAAATATAACAGTAAATAACTGAACAATATCCTTAGAATACTACTCAGCATATTTCTTGTGTAGTAAATAAATATGGTGTAATTTTTCAGGCATTCACAGAGGTTGGTGATCATATGATGGTCTTATTATGAGTTTCTGCACAGTGTAATAGTTAATGTTCCAGCATTATGGAGGGAAGTACATATATACATACATACATTCCATGGATCCATAAGTGTGTCATAAAGACAGCAGGATGTGGAAAAAGTCATAAATACAAATTTACAATGTAAAATACTACAAACATTTTACAAAAACAGTATTATAAATCAACTTTACACATAAAAAATGTTTCTAATGAATAAAAGTAGTGTGTATGTAGATATTTTCTTATTACTGCTTTAAATTTTGCCTTGTCATTCTTGAAGACTGTGAAACTAGGTGGTAAACTGTTGAAAATTTTTATGCCAGCATAAAATGTACTTTCCTGAAAACAAGATAAAGGTGGACCCCCTTATCTGTGGATTCAGCATCCGCGGTTTTGGCTATCCGCGGTTTACAATGGCCCGAAAATTTTGGAAAATTAAAGAAATAAACGGTTCTTAAGTTTCAGAACGCGCGCCAAGTGAGAACAGGCTGTAACATGGTGAAATCCAGCAGCCTAAACGCACCCAGTACTTGACTCATCTCCCTTTGTCCCCACACCCACGCTTCCCCACAAACTTGCCACCATTCTGCTTCTAGCGTTCTTGCTGTTCGAATTTGTTACCATGTTATCACAGTGTTTGTGTTCAGAAAACAACAGGAATGGAGAAGTCGGTGAATACCCACAACAGGCTAAGATATTTTTTATCAAATAAAATTTTCTTGTTCTGGGTTATGTACAGGTACGTACATACGATTTTCATTGTAAAATGTGTAACAATACAACGTTTTTTCATTGCTTATGTAGCGCTTTGATGGAAAAGCATGATTTTTATTGTTCTGTCACCTCTTGAAACTGTACATGATACTGTAAAGTACAGGTACTCTATTTTTTCATTGATCTATCATCCTTTAAGGATTAAGCTAAAATGTCAGAATCCCTTACTTTCATACATACGAGAGACAGAGAAAGTACACTGTAAATGTACAATATAATGTACAGTACACTTTATTGTTACTTTATTTAATGTTGGTAATGTCTTACTGTGTGCAATTTATCAATTAAACTTTACCATATTTATGTATGTTACATGGATATCACGTTATATTACGTTACATATAGCATTCGGTATTATCGGTGGTTTCACGTAACCGCGTTAGGTCTTGGAATGTACTACCTGTGGATACAGGGGTCTGCCTGTAGTTTGGCATTTGGTTTATGAAGATGACACTTATTCCTTGTATTAATATTGCGTATAGAAGAATTTGTTTGGAAAATTTCCTGATTATTGATAATAAAGCTCATTAATGAAAGTACATACTGGCATGGATCAGGTAGAATCTTTAATTGTTTAAACAGACTTCTACAGCAGGTTCTCGGTTGTGCACCAGCTATAATTCTGATAATTTTATTTTGTAAAGAGAAAATCTTCCCACTGTTGGAAGAGACACGCCCAAAAATTATTCCATATTTTAAAATAGAATGAAATTATGCATTGTAAATTGATTTAAGAGTGTTAATGTTACTGATATGGACCATCGACCTAAGGGCATAACATGCTGCACTTAACTTAGGAATCATTTGCCCAGTATGGTTCTTCCAGGTTTCGTGGTTATCAATTTGTAAACCAAGAAATTCTGTATTCACTGTCTGTTCTAAATACTTTTCTTTACAACCCAAATGTAATGTACAATGTGCTTAATTCTTACTTATGAATTTCATTATATTAATTTTATCTCAATTTAGAACTAAATTATTAGCAGTAAACCATTTAATCATACAAGAGAGAACTAAACTGGACATTGAATACAAGTCTTTGAAAAATCTGCTTGAAATTATAACACTAGTATCATCAGCAAATAATATTGGTTCTAACACAGAATTTATTTTCAGGGGAAGGTCATTTATATATATGTATATATTACGAACAACAGAGGCCCTAGAATTGATCCTTGGGGAACTCCATGTTTCCATATACCCCAAACAGAGAAAGCATTTTGAGTTGAAATAGGTGATTTTACTGCCTCCATCTACTCTGAGTGAATGTGTTTAGGTGAATGCTGAAGTGCAATGTAGGAAAACATTTTGTCAGTTATGCAGTATAGTTTGAACTACTGTGGCTAATAAAAGCTATGAAAGGTGAGGGAATAATGTTGTCCCAAGCCAATGGGAGTCCAGACTTCAAGATTGGCCCTTTTTTCAGGCTTCACCAGTGGGATATGTAAAAATCATGTGGAGAGTGACTGTGGTCTAATTTCTGTCTCCTGTTAAGCTACAATGGGCAAGATTAAAAAAAAGTCACCCACACAAATGATAATCATGCCCTGTGTAGTCTTATAGCAGCCAGAGACTGGACCACAGTCACCATCCACACGATTTTCACACCTCTCATTGGTGAAGATCAAAAAATGCTGCTCTTGAAATCTTAGCTCTCATTGGCTTGGGACAGTCCATTCACCTCTTCCCACCTTCTGAGTTGTGATTGGCTGAACTATTGGAAACGGTCCTATATAACAGACAACATTTTTTCCCCTGTGTCGCTTCACTACCTGCTTAAACTAAATGCCACAATGAGGATGGAGGCCGTACACTCTTCTGAAAAATCAGAATATTCAACAAATACATGATGCAGAAACTCAAAGGACCATCACCTGCAATGACTATGGTATTATTTTCTACATTAGTTTGACAAATGCCGGCACAGTACTGTAATGAAGGCCATGTATGCACCCCTTTATATCCATTTCATCAGTTACATGCTTATTCTAAAATCTAAAACTTCAGACTCTCATATTAGTGACTATAAAAATTGATGTCTTCCGTGATGTGATGCTGTGTTGTCTGGTACTATGGTACCAACATTTCAGAGGAACATGCTGCCTCCAGCATTAGGGTAGGCGATGACGGAGGTAGCTTGTTCCTATGAAACTTTGGTACACACTTAGCAGGTACATGACATACATATAAGAACATAACAATATTCATCCTATAAGTTGCCTATACGGATGAAAAGTCTTATCAAATGACCCAGAAATGATCAGTTTTAAGATTACTGTAAAGTTGAATGTTAAGAGTTAAAATCCTTGAATATCTAATATACATATACACAACTCAAATTAAAATAGAACTATTAATTATTATGTTTCAATGTTACTGTATAATAGTAAAGAACCTCAGACTCTTCTTCCAAAATCTGTCAATCTGTGAAAATCATTAACACTATGCCTTTTTTTTTCTGGCAGTAAGCAACAGTAGAAAATATTGGCACTTTATCTTTAAGTACGGAAAGTAGCCTAGAAATAGACTCAATGTAATCAACTTTGGTCCAGCAGTGCCACCACAATATTTTTTCTGAGAAGGCAATGGTTATAATCACCTGCATGTTGGAGGGTCTTTCTACATGCATTAATGAGTGTTCAGACCACTTGTGCTTGTGTTTGAAATCATGTTCTGACCCATGGGTCTTCCTAAATGTGGAGAGTTTCATGAGCCCAAGCCCAAGCAGCATGATCCACTGGAGATCTGGACTTGAGCTCAGTAAAGAGGTGGTACTTCAAAGACAGGCACAAGCACATTGCAGTTTGCACATGTCAAGCCACCGAATATGTAGTCTGTACACAGCCAGAAACAATCTCCCTGAGAAACAAGAGCATGAGTTGTCTGAATGAACTTCTAGGAGTCGCCCAGCAGATAAGAAAGTTCCCACCTTTAATGGGTCCTGAAGGTTTATAACTGTGTTCACAAGAACACTAGTGCTGCTATGGAAGAAAGATCCTCAAATTCCTCACATCAAAGATAACAGAATACCTTGTTAAAGAAGTACTTAATTACCTTCTCCACAACTTGATCAATACTTAGTATCAATTAGTTGGACTAGGCACAGCTACATGTTTTCACCAAAACGGTCATCTTCAGGCTATCTGGCTTTATACGAATGTAACTGAACTGCCATTACATAAAACTGTGCAGCTGGCACACTGTATTCCCAGATGACAGTATAATTTTACTGAAACATGTCAGAGTAGTGTCTTTACTATTTATTTGTTGTGGTGCATTAGTTGGAACAATAAAAGAGAAACTGTGCCACCAGTTTGAGACTTTAATCTTATATTCTTTAGTATACAATAGTTTCAATGTAAAAATAATTGACGTTCAAAATAATGTACACAGTTAAAATATTCCCAGTAAATATCTTAAGTCTGGTGATGAGCATTCTATTACGTAGAATTTGTAGTTGTGTGTGCAGGCTGTTACTAATTAAGAGAGAGAGAGATTCTATAAGCATATTCTTCCCATAAGATGGAGTAACAATCATGACACGTCTTGAAATTCTGTTTACATACAGTACGTTGTATTCAACTGGAAAGCAGCTTCTCCTTCCTGACCACATCCTGTCACCAATGGCAAGCCTTGCATCTGACAAATTACTTCCAGGTGTTAATAAGGTTGAGGAGATGGTAATTAAGTAATTCTTTAATATCACAGCACATAATATGATGAAAAGCATTAAATTCTGACTACCCTGTAATGTGGTTTGAGCAGTTCTAATTCTTTATATGACAAAACATCACAAGCTGTATATTTATGCTGTGTTCTCCTCTTTGGTTTTTTCTTTTCAGGCCTTTTGCTCCATTGTGCATTAAGATCCCAGATGCAGACTGACCCATCTTCTGAGCAAGTAAGGAACTGTAATGCTGTTGAATGAATTGATTTCAGTTCTTGGTACCTGCCAAGATGAGAGATCTGAAAGGAAGGAATAGTATACACACACTCTTAGTTAACCCACATGAAAAGCATATTTAACTCATGAATAGGAACTGTTTCTTCAAAGTTGTTGCAAAATTCCATTAAAAAAAAAGTGTCTTTCTTATTTTTTTCTAGGTATGAAAAAGATGGGGGAACATTTATTTCCTTACTCCGCAAGTAGCAGCAGCTCAACCTACAACAGGATACTGGAACTAAGTAAAGCGTGCAGTATTCATTTTCAGGACTGCCTGTAATGACATGTTGCATATAAATTTCCTCCAAATAGATACACTAACATGGTAATAGTTCTACTGGTCCATGTATATTTAAGAAGCAAATCAATATAAGGTTCTGCACAATTTTGAGGCTATTTTCTTATAACAGCTTCTTTCTTGTATTTCACTTATTTACTCATTTGATTTCATCTTTAAGACTAAGATGACAAGCCAACAAAATTAACATATTTATAAGTACGTATGTGGACTGCCGTAACACAGAAAGAGGCTTCTGATTTTCAGCACTGGGCATGACCAAACCCTCTTCCCCATTGCCACAGTAACCAAGCCCTCATAGTGGTTCAATATTGGATCCAGGAGAGCTCAGTCAAAATAACAAATTAGTTGCAGGATAGATAACTCAGCAACTGTGGTTTAATTCCAAGCAGGAGCAGCAGAATCTTGCGGCACTTCAAAGCATCCAGACCAGACCAGGCACCATCCAGCATCCCACTAAATGGGTACTGAGGGCTCTTTCCCCAAGGGTAAAGGGGCTGGGGCATGAAGTTGACAATGTTCCTCCATCTAGTGCCGAGGGTAAGCAGCTGTATTTCCATTCCCCTACAGGTCTTTGTGGTGTGCTGCTTAATTAAACACAGGGGAAAATATACGTTTTATGGGCATAATGTAACAGCAGAATACTATTAGGAAGTTGTGAATCTCTTGGCTATAATGTGATGTTTTCATTAGAGTGTCACACAACGTGAAGCGACTTACATTAAGAATTCCATTCTCTTGGAATATAATGTTATGTAAATGTGTAATAGGATTGTGGTGTTTTGAGGCAATGTAGAGTCCACATCTTAAAGGGTTGAAATGTCCATTTTGACTCTTGGAGGTGAGGACACTTTTACTCTGAAATGTCAAAATCTGATTAGCCAGTGACACAGTGTCATATCCCAGAAGAACAGAATTATCATCTACACTGCTGCAAAGTTCAAAACCCACACTAACACTACATATAATCCAAGCATGTTCTTAATTTGTGTTATACCTCATAATATGGAGTCAGCCATTTGATATCCTTTATGCAACTATGGGGAGAAAACTCCAGTGAAGATATTAACAGTGGATTCACAAATCTATCAAATCTCTCACTGGTAGCAGGGCTGGCCCATCCCATTATGTCATACTAGAATCAGAGAAACAAGGAATTACAATACAAGTAATGCAGCTTTAATCTTTGGTGTTCTGTAACAGATGCTTTAGTCATATTTTGTCACTTCGAACTTATGCCTGTTATAACAGCTGTCATCTCACTACTGTATGGTGTTAAAGGCTTAAGTTTAATTCTTAGACTGAAATAATGGAAGTTACAAATATGGTACCTAGACTTTCAGTCAGAAAACAAGCCAATGCATTAATACTGAAATCTGTAACCTCTAAATGCCCTTCATCCTAACTTTTGACTGAATTCTTCTTACCAGGAAACAAGACATAAACTAAGCGTACAATAAATTAGCCATATAGATGCATCCAATGCTCAGTATAAAACAACCTATTCCAGGGAGCAGAGTCCATTCTAGAAGCTAATATTTTCTCAGCTATGTAAGAAATTCCCCATATTTATGGAAGCCAAAGGGTCATTACCATTTTAAAAACACTCTACCACTGGTCCCTACCCTCAGGAAGATTCCATTGACCCCTGATACAGTTTTCTTATGATACATTTTAATCTCACCACAATGATTGGCTCCATCTTTTTAGGAGCTACTGTCTCCCTATGGCCCACATACAGCCACATTCCCTGTCCCAAATATGTACCACTATTGTACAGTTCAGCTTACACTTCTACCTTGAAAATGGAGGCAGCAGGTTCTCCTACATATTAGTACCTTACAGCAAGACTATGTAATGTCATATTCAAGAAAAGAATACAGTACATACTCCCTGTATGTGGGTTCATGCATCATAGTTTCACTTATTATTATTGTTGCAACACTTATGCATTACAATGTAGGTCCCTTCCTCATTTATTGCTGTGCTCAGGAGGCATGCACACTTACCAATGCAAGACGATATTTGAACTTGTCTAGTGAGAGTGAAATATTCTGCTCAACTTTCTTCAGACTATCACACAGATCCCACACGACAACCTGACCATTGCTACAGCCACCAGCTAGTAGGTTCTCATTATATGGACAGAACTGCAGTGCATGAACCTTGCGTGGACTTTTCAGTATTAACTGTAAAAGCAGAAATGGAATGATCATAGTTTTTCAGAGCACTATGACTATTTGGAACCATGTACAGTTACACTTTTATGACATTTCAGATTCTGATGACAGCAGATATTCAGATTATTATCTTCTGGGATGACTCCTTGTATGTATTTCGGTTGATAGCACCAACATTTTAGAGAAACCTGCTGATTCCATCTTCAGGGCACAGCACAGAGGCAGCAGTTTCCTCTACCTGTCTACTGAACTATGTGCCATCACAAACGAGCAGACCAGAATCAGAAATAACTTTCATATATGAGGGGGTGCTGATAAGTCATTAGCCCGACCAGGAAGGAAACAAGCTACAGGGACCGAACTTCGGATTTATTCAACACACTCCCACACTTCTTAGCCCGTTGGTCTAACTTTGGCAAGCCACTCAAAAAAAAAAAAATTCTGAAGGTTGTCCGTCCAACCAGGTCCCCGAGGCAGCAATGACCTCCGCGTCGGACAAAAAATGGCGAACTTTCAATTGTTTTTTCAGTCCGATGGGGCCATATCCGGAGAATAGGGTGGGTGATTAAGACATTGGAAGCCCAGGTGGACCAGTTTCTTCTGGGTTGCAAGTGCCTGGTGAGCCATGGCATTGTCGTGCAAGAACAAGACCCCCTTGGTGACCTTCCTGCCCAGCGGCGTTTTATCTTTAAAATGTCCTTCAATTGCACCAGCAGAGATGAGTAATACTCCGCATTGATAGTTTGGCTCTTTGGAAGATAATCAATGAGGAGGATGCCATCTTGAGCTCAAAAATTTGAGGTGAGAAATTTTCCAGCGGATTTTTGCACTCGGAATTTTTTGGGGCGCGGTGAGCTGCTATGCCGCCATTCCATTGATTGTTGCTTTGTCTCTGGGTCATAGTGATACAACCAGGTTTCGTTCATGGTCACCAATCGCGACAGGAAATCATTTGGATTGCACCGAAAAAAATCCGAAAGTTGCTCAGACGAATGGCACCGCTGACATTTTTGTTCCACGTTCGGGCATTTCGGGACCCACTTTGCGGAGAGCTTCCGCATGTCCAAATCTTCATGACTGATGGATCCAACCCGCTCACGTGAGATGCCCAGTTGTCCAGCTATTGATTTAGGTGAAATCCGGCGGTCTTCCAAGATTAGCTCGTGAATTTGATCAATAATCTCCAGGGTGGTCACTGTTTTAGGTCATCCAGGACGAGGCGCATCACTGGTGGAAAAATCACCATGTTTAAACTGGGCCACCCAGTTCTTGATGGTGGCATACGATGGTGCATGTTCCCCTAATGTTTCTATCAGAATGGCGTGAATTTCCTTCGGCGCCTTGCCTTGCAGGGGGAAAAAAGCTTTATTACAGCTTGTGTCTCGATGTTGTTGAAATCGCGCGAGTCACCCGACATGTTTCCTTTCAGCCTCTGTAACAAGAAGAGAATTGCAATTCGGTACATGAACAGGCCCCTCTTTCCAACGACACTATCGATTCCGTCCTACGACAGCGGGAAGTAGGTCGGGCTAAGGACTTATCAGCACCCCCTCGTACATATCCTATAATCACCTCCATTGTGACTAATGCAAGCTGTCTTTGTTCTTACATACTAAAATATGATTTCCATATGATGAAGGTGAATGGTCAGTTTCATAATGGTACCACTTTATCTTCACTGCAATAGCTCATGATACCCATTTTAAAGTACGATGTCAGCTATATAATGTGACCATTTTAATTCCAATGAAAAACTCATAATTCCCATTTGAATGCGAACGGTCAGCTTCAAACTGTAACCACCTTTCTCCAGCAAAATAGTCCATGAAACCCATTTGAAGGTGAGTGGTCATCTTCAAACTGTGACCACTTTACCTGTAGTGAAATAAGCTCATGAAGGTGAGCAGTCAGCTTCATTCAGTGACCCCTTTATCTCCACTGAAACAGCTCATGACACCAATTTCACAGTAGGCTGGATAGTTTCCAGCGTTCATCTGGATCTGTAGAAGCTTGAAAAGTTTCTGTTCAGGCCAGAATTAAACCCTAGTTCTCTAATGCACAGGCAGTCATTACAATGACCAGGCTCACAATTTCTAAATAATGTTACATTAAATGCTTTAAATGAATTTAGTTAAATTTTTTGAAAGTCGCTATTTTCATACTTCCTCCTGAGTCCCACTTAATCTGCCTCTATAATTGCTGAGATTATTTTGTCTGTCCCCATGTGTTTCAGGCTAGGTCTCAGAGGTAGTTATATAGAGCAATATTGCAAAGGAATGCAACAGTTTGTTCTAAGGAGATAAGGGAAAGGATGAAGGAAAGAAGAAAAAGAGGAGGAGTCGAACATAAGGTGATATAAATTCTGTATCAACTGTGAAGGTTACTTAATTTTTAATGATAAAAGGTGATGCTGCTTGAGATCTTCACAGCAGTCCACATTAGTTATAAATTTTGGGGTGTTGTAACATGTTAAAAAGACAAACACTGTTCAATGTTTGGAGGACCTACTGCCTCCTTCTTTAGGGCTGAATAATGAAACAGCCAGGGCCCTGGGGTGGTGTAGTGGTTAAGACACTGCGCTACTAGTCGGAAGGTCCCGGGATCGATTTCCGGTGGTGTCACTGGGGATTTTTTCTGTGGTACCCGCGACAGAACCATGCGCCCTGAGGTCGACTCAGCCTCTGAAAGCGAGTACCAGGGATTTCTCCTGGGGTAAAGGCAGCCAGTGCGTTTGACTGATGACCTACCACCCTTGTAGTGCCGAAACATTAAGATAATCCGGGGCCGTAACCTACCCGGAACCCCTTGGGCCACCTCAGCCTGTCACAGGACACCTTTAATTTTTAATGAAAAAGCCATGATAGACATACAGCTACATTATATATATTCTGTGGATCATAGTTACTCAGTTTGTGGAAGCAGTTTGTCAAGAGTATAGTACAAATTAAATATTTGATGGCAAATTGATCAACTAGTTTTAACATGTGAGATTTGGGTTTTAACATGTGACGCATAACATGAATCACTTCCTTTCCTGTTGAGTGTTCATTAATATACCCAAAAATCTACATTCTTTTAAGTTTTGCTATACTTACTCTAGGATTCAGTGCATCCTTGAAGCTCCAGATAAGTACAGGGTTGTCAGAGAATATATCCTGCAGAATTACATCAGCCTCATTCTCATCACTTTGCGGATGATGATCAATGTATGCACATGCCACGATACCTGCCAGAGATCATGCAAACATCCCTGTGGTGTCATATACAAATGTGCAAAGGTAAACTCAACTCAGCATATATAGAACAAATAACTATGTTACTAAATAAACAGCAACAAAAATGTTCAAAGAACATAAGTTTTAAATTTAAGAGAAAGAATTACTAGCAACATATAAAAAAATAACAAACCATAAATGTATAAAAAATGACTGGTAAATAATTTAGTATTGCAGAAAACAATGTTGTTATTCTTTAATCTTTCAGTTAAATGTCATACATTTGTGACACATGTGGTTTTAAGCAGTGTGTATTGTGTATTACTAAAATAACTTATGCACACAAGACACGCGCTGTATGTGAAGCCTGTTGAGTTGTCTGAGTTTATTTCTAAATGGAAATAAACCAGAAATGTTAATAAGTCACAAAGAATTTCCACAGACTTACAGGAAAATAATTTAACTACAAGAATTCTTCACAGGTGGTTCTTTCAGTTGATAATTTTCCTTAGTCCAAACTCCAATTCCAAAATTTATCTTCTTTCAGAATAACAAAATCACTTAAATAACACAATTGGTAAGACAGGTCTATACAATATTGCCACTCCAAATATGACTCTCCGTAAGTATACCACATTAAATGACAGGCTTTTGAAGATTATATAAATTCATCTTCTGTCACAAGCCATCTGCATAACGGAATGGCAGAATCTTCCTTGTTTCATTGAGTGGCTAGTATGCAGCTTGTCCGACTCTAATAGTGAAGTCTGTGTTGAAATCCCATAGTTCTAAACACTTGCAAATCTGAAGCCAGTCATTGGTATGGGAAAATATATTCGTCTTATTTGGAATGAAGAATATGTACCTCATAACTTCAGTAGGCATGATTCTCATTGGTGAGCTACTAACAAGGGGTTATCTAGAACTAAGAAGGCTGCAGGGGTTGTTAATCCAACTCCACTAACTGGCAGACCAAATAGGAGTACAAAAACTGGGAGTCCTTTTTATCACATCCCTGAATACACTGTATTACGTGGAAAGCCTGCATCTTCTGGGGCATTCTATGAAAGGTATTGTGCTCAAGGAGAAACAACGGACACCCTGAGAAGACTAAACCAAGTGATTTTTATCTTTAAATACATCTGTGATTTTTAACTGCCTTTTGTTAACTTGTTTTAATTTCATACTATAAACCATACAGCTAACTCCAGTCATAGCTGGGGAATGACCAAACTACTGCCATTGTTAAAATATGGAGAAAGTTTGTGCAAACAATTCCTGTTAGGAAGGTTAGAATCTTTTGGGACGCTATGTCATTGGGTGAATATATTCCAGTGTTTGGAAGACTCATGATGCTTTCACCTTCAGGGTCTAGTGGTGCATGATGAACAGCCTTGTAGAAAGATATTCTTCTTGAACCACTAGACCATGAAAATAAAGGTAGTATGATCATTCAAAACATTTGTAAATACTTGCTCAGTGACAAAGTGTCACTTGCAGAAGAATGAGTCTTCAGCAACACTGCTCCTCAAATCAGACAATGCCTAGCATGCTTGGGAACAACCCACTGCCCAATTACTGCAATGCTTTTAGGATAACAGTGAAAACACAGGCTGTTCAGTGCAGATGTCTCTTGACAGGCACACTAGTATTTCATAAAGCCAGAATGCATAGACATATCAAATGAGAAAAACAATGCAAAAGTGTTGATATTATCATATTAAAATAAAAATGTAGTAAACTTTATGGTTTGTCCAGTACAGTGCAATTTCCTACCAGAATTTGTAATAATTCCATTTCAACAATTGACAATATTTTTATAAACACAGCTAAATTCAATAATT
>JGI20166J26741_11485807_pt1 | contig 12951 bp, 13 predicted proteins | sample TergutCu122P5_FD_26741 | JGI IMG/M metagenome (IMG submission 26741)
CTTCCTGCCAACGCGGCGATCATTGTAGTGGCGGTGAGATGTTCTCGGACCCATCGTGCTGGAACCTGACTAACAGCGGGATTTCTTCCAGCATTTCTGGTAGCTTTTCTTCCAGAAACACACGGTAAATATGCGCACTGAGCCATCGGGATAACACGGCCCAATCAAAAAGTTAGTAATAATGCCCGCCCAAACATTGACCACAAAGCGTTGTTGGTGGTGGCAGTGAGCAGATGCAGCATGAGGATTTGCTTCTGCCCAAGCATGGCTATTGTGGCTGTTGAAAATTCTCTCTCGGATGAAGCAGGCATACCACTGCAGAAAAGTTGGGCTTCTCTGTATACTGATGAACAAACCAACAAACAAATTGGTCTCAACGAAGGTAATCGTTGGGGCCCAGTACAGCCTGCACCTTTTGCCGATGGAAAGGATGGAGCTCCTGTTCGCGTACAACGTTCCACACAAGACAACGACACACTCCGACTGCGTGAACAACCGCACGGGTGCTTGTGGAGGGTTTCTTCTCAAAACGCTGTAAAACTTCATCAAATTGAGGCGTACGAACTGATCTTCCTCGCCCTGTGCTGTACCTGTTAATTGCAAATGTAGTACCAGTTTCCCGTAGGCGAAGGTTGACAGAAGCGAACGTACGACAATCGGACGCACCCTGTGATAAATCCTCTGCGCTTGCCTGCCGTTGCCATACGCTGCACCGTTCGCCAAGTGAATGTCGGCGAGTTCGGCCCAGACAAAGCGCTCCATGTTGATGTCGATTTGATTACAGTACACACACTTGTGAGGTTCTGAGTTCGTTCTTCGAAACACATGACTCTCCAAGCCTGCCACAAGAGGTATGAGAAAGGGTTGACATTCGCACTGCGCACACATCAGTCCCTGCTACGTTGTTGTCGGCTGCGTATTGAGGTCGGTGGGCGTCGTGCGTTGAACATCTGCTCTAAATTGGTACGAAATACAATTTTTTTTTTTAGAATGTCAGTGGTTTTATTTGATTTCCAAACTTAATCAGACCCAATATGACAGTCCGTAGCGCTGCAAGGACACATCTCCGACATACAGTTCCTTGGCAATACACCCTTGTTTTGGTCCCCCATATCACCTCACGAAGTATGGACATGGAATTTTTCCGCACTCTAACAAATTCAAACACAACTAACATATTTGACTGTAATCAGCATATACTGAGTTCTCGCCAGTTCCATTTCCAACCTTGCCAGGTCATCTTCAGGCTTAAACACAAGAAAAGGCTATACAACTTGGCGTGTATATATTTTATGCAAATACGTATAGCATTGAGACCTCAACACTAAACACAACTGTGTACTTAATGAATGGAGAAAGAAAGGCCAGCTAGATGCCAAACAGTGGTTTATTGAACTTATAATCCGTTCAACATGCTTCGGGCACCATTATGCCCATCATCAGGAGCTCGAGACTATACAGGTGGTTACAGCATGTGGTACATGACACTTTGTTTAAAGCTGGTCGTGTGGTCTGGTGTGGGGATGTAGGCTATGCGCCCGGGTTGAGGCCACTGTATAGTCTCCAGCCCCTGATGATTGGCATAATGGGGCCCGAAGCATGTTGAGCGGATTATAAGGTCAATAAACCAATGTGTAGCATCTAGTTTGCCTTTCTTTCTACATACATCGACGATGCACGGTCAAACAATCATCAAATTTACATGTGTACTTATTCTCTTCTTGTATCCAATCCTGATGATGATGACCACATTATCAAACTTCCCAGGTATTTCTGATCTACTTTCCCAAGTACCCAAGCTTCCACATCATAAGCTATGCTCCCAATATAGATGTGGAAGCAACGGACCAAAAAAAGGCAGTAATTGCCATTGGTGGTCTCCGCAAACCCATCAAATGACTCCACGTTATTTGCCTGAGATGCCACAGGCCATAGATTACTCATACCGTGGACACAAAAAAATCACCACATTTACACGGTTCACATATGAAGTGGGTCACATAGGACGCGCGAACGAGCGACCACGGTTCTCAAGACATTCTCAGTATAGGCGATGTAGCATATAAGTCAGAAATTACACAGAATTTTGTGTTAATAAAATAAAAGTAAATAAATATTGAACGGCATTATGTCATTAAAAATAATTTTACATGTCGAGATTGTTCTTATTTTGCTATCCTGCTTCTGTTGTATTCCGAAACTAATATCGGACGCACGCAACATTTGCATATGTCAAGTTTGTGCACCTGTAATGAAAAGACGAAGCACACTGGAACGGCAAAGATGACATGTTAAGTGTCAATATGCGTTTGTTGGGTGTTGTAACGTACTTTATTTGAAATTTTGTGGTGTTCACATAGTTGGACGTCGGAATGGTGTCTGTTATGCACCCGTTCATGGTAAACACACTTGGAACTTTGACAATATGTAGAAAAAATGCAAGTAACCGTCTATGGAGTATAGTCCATGAGAAATGATCGGCAGCTAGTAAAGAGGTTTCGCGCAGTTTATGGAGCCCAAAGGTTCATTAACATGCTGACAAGAGCCGGCAACTTGTCTATGTTCTCAGACAGATGCATTTCAGTATTATCCTCCCATCTATGCCAAAGTCGTGCAAGTGGTTTGTTTCCTGGTGGCTGCCCAACCTGAAGTCTGCGTTCCTCTTCGCCATCACATGCCCCACCTGTTTCATCCTTGAGTTGATCACACTCTTGTTGTGTAAGAAGTGCAGATCATTTTGCTCCGCATGCAGTTTTTTCGATTTTCGTGCTACTACCTCACATAGACGCAATATATTTCTCTACGCTGTCCTCGGGCATCCTCGGTCGATGTTCCTGCTGTTATGTGAGAGACCAAGTTTCATACCCAAATCAAAATTCATAATTGTTTTATTTGTATGTGTATACTTGTTGCAGGATAAAAATTGATTGTTTCGTGAATACAGTTTATTAACAAAGTAATAAGGTGGTGGCTCGGATAGAAATGTGAGAGATTTTAATTTATTTTTAGACCATATTTTGACTGTTTCTTGGCAGAAATTAATTTAATTTCTTTGTTCACGAATGTTGCAGGATGTGGAGTGTTCTCGTTCTTATATTGATGAACTCTATTCCCCAGAAGTAGATAAATGTTTGGAAGCTATTGTGTAAGTTGAGTAGTATATGTCTTCTGTTACTGTAATCTTTGGTGGTGGAAAGAAATTTTTTAAGTCATACTACCACAATGTAACCAGGCATAAGAACCTTATGTGCTTACTGTGGAGGAAGTTTTGTTTTGCAGTGTATTATTTTAATAGTATAATCAACCTCAGTTATACTGGTCTTAATTACATTGGCTTGATTTGGAACAGATCTTATTTCATTCCTGACTGTTTCTGTGTGCTCTTTCACGAGAACTACCTCGGTTATACCATTCTCTTGTATGTCTGATCTTGGGTTAAAGTTGGTTTCTCTGATATTCGCTGATGGTTAATTTTCCTTAGTTGAACTGGTTTTTGCAAAATAATTGGCAGTTTACAGTAGCTAAATAGCATTGGTGAGGTTTAAAAATTGTATTCACTTGTTTGTTGTTAATTGTCACAGAGACATGAAGACAGGATATTTAATTTTATATCATTTGGTACCCAGAGATGCCGAGGAGACTTTGGCATGACCATGCAATTAAATATGTATTGTGAACATATACAGTGTATGTACTGTAAAAATTTTTACCTCATGTTGCAGTTTTTAGTTTTGCATAACAGAGCACACAGGTGTCATTACAGTGGCTGCCTGCTTGCTGTGCTCTTCTGGCTGAGGATACGAGACAATTTTCCTGTTTTATTGTTCATTCAAGAGAATAGCCTTCTGTCAGTTGGTGGACTGTGAGCTGCTTGTGACTGTTGAAAGTCTCCTTTATATCAGTGCATACACTTGGGCACAGCAGATATGTGCATACATAACTTCTGCTTCTTCACTTGTCATGCACTGGATAAAATTTATATTTAATCTACAGAAGGACAAGGCATAGAGTGTTTAAGTTTTTCTCTATTTTGCAGAGCAGCCATTGTAAGCAATTCTGAAGATCTTCTGCTTACAGTTGTAAAGCCATAAAGCACCAGTACCATGCTTTATCTAATATGCCTTTTTGTTTTTGAAAGTCACAGGCACTTAAGTCACAAGCATATTGCTAAATGCTTTGAAATTCCAAGTACAATGGTAGAAGATGTGCTAAAAAATGCAGTAAAAATTAAACAAGCTTATGAAAATAGCAGCTGTAGCACTGATGCAGAATGACACAGGAAGACCAGATTTGATGATGATGATGATGTATCTTTGCTGGCCTGGTTTGAGAAAATGAGAATGAACAATCCTGAGGTGGCCATAAGTGGCTGAGAACTGTGGAGGAAGCCAGTAGGTTTGCAAAAGAAGTAGCTCGCAGTGAAGATAGTATTTCTGCAGCTTGGACTGATTGACAGAAAACTTGATACAATATGATGTCTAAGAAAATGATCAGTGAATTGGCTACTGTTGGTGGAAGTCATGTAGATGAATGGAAGTGCTTAACATTAGGGCAAATTTTGGATACATTTCCGCTGCAATACGTTTATAATGCAGGCGATACAGGGCTGTTTTGGAAAGCATTACGTGATTGCACTCAGGAATTTAAAAATGGAAGTTTTGCAACAGAAAAATTGATATGTTTAATTTGTGTAAGTGTGGCTGGAGAAAAGGTGCCATTGTTTGTGATAGGAAAGTATGCAAAGCCAGGGCTTTCAAGTATGCAGATAGCCTGCCTGGTGAATACACGGCTACTTGAAAAGCTTGAATGGCTTCCATCTTATTTGGTAAGTAGCTGCTAAAATTTTGTAAGTGGATGAGAGCCAAAAAGCACGACTGCACCCATAAGGGATAATTTCATGACTCATTCTGTAAATACAGCTGATTTGAAAATGTCTCAGTTTATTTCCTTCCACCTAACACACCATTTAGAACTCATTTGATGGATGTTGGGTAATTAAAAATTTGAAGCTACTTTCTCACAGTCATTTACTGCACCTGTGATTAGCCACTTGTGTTAGAGTGCCATTTCAGTTCAGCAATCTTGAATCACTGCGACTCTTGCATCAAGCCTGTTGCATGTTAGATTCATGATTATGTCTCTGTTGAAGATAATACAGTAGTTTCTGAGGTTCCTACAGGTTGTGACTTTGTTGCAGCTGTCTTGCATGCTGCAAAATTGGCTATATAAAAATACATGAAGCAAATAAACATAACTTTTTATTTTAAACTAAAACCACATAATGTGCACTTTGTGCCTGTGGATGTGCAAACTGTACCCATTCCAGTTCATATGCAGTAACACTAAAAGTGAGCATAACTTAAATAGTATTAATTTTAATGTTTTTTTTAATGTAATTTAACTGGACCTCAGATATAATGGACTTCATTTATACCAGATCTTTGTAGGACACCCCTGAGGATCCGTTATAATTGAGGTTGACCGTACATAATACTTGGTGGTAACATGTATCATAGTCTCAGTGTTAAGGATTTCAACCTTCATGATAACCCATTTTAATACCATTGTTGTGACTTTTCTTGACTGAAACTTGTGAATCAAAATGAGACCCTAGGGCTGGTGAGTTAGCTTTGTATTGCACAGATCACCGTCAGCCCAGTCAAGTTCTTGTCTTTCAGTACACAAGTTTGATTGCTTTAATACTTTGTTTGTTTATTTATTTATTTAAGTCCAAACATCATACATATGACAGTAGACTCATCAGTCACTAACAGTATACTTTAAGCAAATATAAATTGACTTTCCAGTAGTAACTTAAAATAATATTGTACAGAATAATTGCAGAAAACTGTGTATTTATAATATATTGTATACCTAAAAATTTAAGAGAATTAAATATTATTAGTTACAAAGTTATAAAGATACAAATTCTTCCACTGAGTAAAAGGAGTGAAGAAGAAGAAGAATTTCAGTTCTTTTTTTAAAGCTTTATAACTATCTATTTCTATTATGTAACCAGTCAGTTTGTTGTGTACTTTAGTGCCCATGTTTATTACACTCTTTTTGTATATATCAGTTTTATATGATTGTATATGAATATCCATCTTCCTTTGTGTATTATAATTATGAACAATGGAATTGATCTCCAAAGACTGACAGTATTTTCTTATAAAACAAGTCACTTCCAGTCTATATAATGAAGCCAGAGTGAGAATATTCAGCTCTTTAAATAACTGTCTGCAAGACGTTCTTGTGCTTGCTCCCACCATTGATCTTGTCGCTCTTTTTTGTATTCTGAGTATTCTCGTATTTAATTCCCCCCCCAGAATAATATACCAAACCATAGAAGGTATTGAAATTTTGTAAAATAAATATTTTGTATCATATTTGGACTCAAAATCTCCTTAAGAGACTTTATCATACAGGATGCCTTACTCAATTTACTTGCTAATGACTGTACATGGGAGTTTCATTTTAATGTCTCTGTTATATGGATTCAAGAAATTTCGTTTCAGTTATATAATCCAAGTTCATTTTATTAAAAGTGACTTGAGGTTTTACTAGAAAACTTGTTTGTCTGTTATAAAATGACGTAACTTTGGTTTTACTTGCATTTATTACAAGATCATTTCTATTGAACCAGGTTTCTAACTCTGCAGTTACCCTATTAATTTTATTTTTAAGCGCACCTACATCACTGTCCATAATTAACAAATTAATGCCATCGGTGAACATGACCAAATTTGCACCTTGAATGTTTAAGGGAAGGTCATTTGTGTACAGCAAGAACAACAACGGACCAAGTACCAATCCCTGTGGCACACCTTGTTTAATTTCCATAAAAGAGGACCTCTGTTTACCATAACATTGCTAGAGTCACTTTGATTAATCTCAGTAAATTGTCTTCTATTTGTCGAATAAGACCTAAAACATGAGTTCGTGGTGCCCCTTGTACAATAGGAGGATAGTTTTTCCAGTAATAATTCATGGTTCAATACATCATAGGCTTTTGTTAAATCAATAACTATTCCAATAATGTGAACTCGTTTATCTAGGCCCTCCTGAATCATTTCAATAAATGACTGAACAGCTGTTTCAATACATTTTCCTTTCCTAAAACCATTTTGAGCTTCTGTAAAAATCTTGTTTTCATATAGAAAGGATATTATCCTATTATACATCAATCTTTCTAATAGTTTAGCAAAGACATATATTATTGATATTGGTCTATAGTTCTGCATGTCGAACCCATCTCCCTTCTTATATAAAGGTTTCACTTTAGCTGTTTTCCATTTATGTGGGAAGACACCTGAGTTCAGCGATACATTATAATATGTGCCAGTGGCTCTTTAATTAAATGTATACATTGCTTTTTTAAGGTTTGCCATCCCCGTTGTGTAGTAAACTAATGGTAGGTAGGGTGATACTGTCAATAACACAACTAGAATTATCTAATAAATGGATTTATTAGAAATATATCCCCTAACCAGATCTTTGATGCCTTGCTGAAACCCCACCAGCCATAAAAGTACCTCTGCCCCCACCCCCTCAGATACGGTCACACCAGAGGAAAAAACCCACCCCAACACAGAATCTACCCCCAACGCGAGAAACATAACAGCCAACTCCATAGTACAAATAAAGGGCCACATGGATAGTCACCACATAAGCTACCACATGAGTGATAAGCGATTACCAATAGTGACCATACACAGTGCAAACAGATAGCAAACAGTGCAAGTGGAAGTGATAGTGCAACAAAATCAGCTCCAAACAGGAAAAAACATAAATCCAGCAAATAACACATGCCAGTGCACCATTCTTACATAGGCCACCAGAGGGACTCATAATAAGACACTAATCTCATAATAAGACAATAATGTAACACACCCTAACAAGAGAAGCATATTACACAACAGGAAGCACCCAGACACCCTGGATGGGCCCTGGAGGGATAATACCATACATGTAAGTACCATCATCCCCCAATACAAATAACAAATTCATGTAACTTATACCTCAGAACTATACAACATGCAGGTACACACACTTGTTTCTTCCCCACAGAGACACTCAATGCACCACGTCCACACACACACATCAACCGGGAGGATAGCACCCCATTGGTATTGACTCCGAGAACAAAGGGGTAAATGGCATACCAAGGAGCCCATGATACTCCCACCACAGAGACTATCTAGGCACCACCCCACCCACAGCGCACCACCTGTGGTGATATACCGCATCCGGATAAAATCAGGACTTCACACTAGTAGAATAAGCAATATCTAATCAAACACATAGGTGATGGGATCCCAACACCAATGTGCATTTGCAATGATTGTATAACACTCTTACAGCATTATTTTAAGACGAGACCTGATGATTGCCAGTGTTAGGCCGAAACATGTTGTTTCTTAATTTCTAATAAATCCATCTATTAGATAATTCTAGTTGTGTTATTGACAATATCACCCTACCTACCATTAGTTTACATTGCTTAACTAGCCTCTCAGGTATGTCATCATAACTTGTAGTAGGTTTGCTTTTCAAGCTGTTTGTAAGACTAATCACTTCTTCTTCAGTTACAGGATGGATAAAAATGAATGAGACTCTTCTTCAAATTTAATGTATTTTCTGCTTCCAATATGTGTTTATATTTTATAAAAATGTTTGTTTGAGATTGTTTTGTGTTTTTATTGTTGGAACTTCACATGTAACCAAATTCGCATTTTGCGTTGAAGATGGATTTTGATATTTGTGATTCTCGTGTTCATGTTGGTGTCATTGGTCCCATATAGTCCTAGCAGCAAGACTTGCCATTAAATTCTGTGTTGCATGAGCAATATAATGTCACTGCTTTTATACTTAAAAGGCAAATGGATTCATTTTTGCCACTTTTTTGTATACAGTAATGATATTCCAAATTTACTAACATAATATGTTGTTGAACATATTCCTTGCTTTACATTGTACATTGTTGTAAATGACCCCAAATGCTGGTCACTTTTTATCAGGTTGCTCTTGGTGTACTGTTAGTCCACCTTCTGGTTTGTTCCCACAATTTAGCAAGTACTACTCATATTTGTGACTCTGTGCACAGTTGTGACAGTCACAGAGCACAGTTTCCATTACCCATCTCACATTATCCTCATTCTGCAGTGTTGCAAGTTGTCCTTTCCATAGTCCAAAGTTCCAGTGATTTACAACCCTCGTAGAACCCATGATGTCACTCTTCTCAACATCTTGGACTGGGATTACATATTTCATCAAAAACCACTTGAGGCATCTGCAGTGTGTCCATCACCACCTTTCCCAGTTATCACGTGGTTCAAGATGACACATTTCCCCATGTCAGTACCCTCTGTACACTGCATTTTTCGCTGGGCCCAGCCAAACCTGTGACTCTGATGGCAAGTGAATAGTTGTGCTATGTATGAAAGGGATGCATATCTTGTAGAGGCTGTAGTAAACCTGCCTGGAGTGTGGCTGCAGTGCATTTCCTAGGATTTTCTGAAGTATTGCATCTTCTTGGGTGTGACACTGTCGTTGGGTGATTTATTCATAGTGTAGAAGGCAGTACAAGGCTTCAAAACATTGGGTACAAGTCTCCCAAAAACACAGCCTTATATCCTAGGAGACTTGAACACTGTTAACAGTGTAACTGTAAGGACCTCAAATCTTGCTTGTTTTCATCTGTTTGATCCGTATTCCAGATGCTTGAAGAACTCTGTTATTGGCAGCAATCGTCAGAAAGGCCATGTGATTGCCCAAGGTATAGTTCCAAGGTTATTGCAGCTTGTTGGGGACAACATGATGCCAATGCAGATCAAGGTAGAAGCCACAGTCACTCTTGGCTCTTTAGCCAAAGGAACAGAGGATCATGTCAAGGCTTTGGTAGATCTGAACATTGTGCCAGTGCTAATAAATGGTGAGTGTGATATTGCACATTGGCAGATTAAAGTTTACTCACTTTTCTGTTTACTGCAAGCTTTTCCCCTGCAGCAGTTGTTGGTTAAAGGGTAGCTGAAAGATTTTTTAAATTCAAGTATAGTGGGGTGTGTACAACCCTGTGTTCAGAGTGGGGCATGTACAGCCCTGTGTTCAGAGTGGGGTGTGCACAGCCCTGTGTTCAGAGTGGGGCGTGTACAGCCCTGTGTTCAGAGTGGGGTGTGTACAGCCCTGTGTTCAGAGTGGGGTGTGCACAGCCCTGTGTTCAGAGTGGGGTGTGCACAGCCCTGTGTTCAGAGTGGGGTGTGTACAGCCCTGTGTTCAGAGTGGGGTGTGTACAGCCCTGTGTTCAGAGTGGGGTGTGTACAGCCCTGTGTTCAGAGTGATCCTAGTGCTTCTGCAGTCCTCATGGACTGCTGGGCCCTGAAGATGAGGTCACCATGCTTCTTCAGACTGTTGGGACCTGCACATCCAGTGACACATCATCACATCCCCAGCAACATTGCTGTGAGCATTCCTAATGTCACATGGTAAGTACTTATTGAACTTCATTTTTCTTTTGATTGGCTGTGAGTTGAAGTTTCTGCAAGTATGAATGATAATGTCAACACTTCTTATGGACATCAGATCATATACATGCAAATGAACTTACAGCAAAATGTACAGTTTCCTTATTACTTCAAGTGCCTCGATCCGTCTAACAGTGACCGCAGAATTTGTAACCTTTTTGGTATAGTTGTTGTAATGTTGCTCATTGCAGCTTTTGGCTGGAATAGGTTTTGATGAACTAAAGTTATCAGTGTTACCATCAGAGTGTTTGTAGAGGGACACACATAAATGCATTCATAATGGCTGTTTATCATAATGCACGTGTCAGGACCTAAATGGCCGTACTGTCTTTACAAAATCTAGCAGCTAGGCTAACTTGGAAGTGTACAAGATGGAACATTGAGAAAATGATTCTAAAATAGGAAACTACAGTTTTGTGCAATGGAAATTGTTTTGTGATATCTGTGGTTAGAGAGACAGCCCTTCACCAAACAAATGTAGATGTAATAGTGTATCACTTGAAGAGTATTAATCTGGAATTGGGCAGGTTTACTAATTCTTGCATATGTTCTGATATGCATTAAAACATCTAGTCCTGAATCTGTATTGATCCCAACCACATTTCATTGCATTCTTTATGCATCCTTATACTTCACTCTACAGTTGAGGAAAAAGTAAACACAAGGCGTGAGGCCCTCACAGTGGTGTTACTGAAGAGTCAGTTTTTTGGGATGTGACTGTGTGTCACTGGGTGAGTACTTTCTGACATTTTGAGGGATCATAGTGCTTCGGGTCAAGCAGTCAAAGAAGACTGACTTCTTGGACTGTTTAACCATGAAGATAAAGGCATTGCACTTTTAGAAATGTTGGTAACAACTTGCCGAATGATAGTGCCACATACCAGAAGACTTGAATTTGTAGGAACAGTAAATGTACTATTTAGTTCATATATGTTTTGTCTACGAGAGAGAGTTTGAACAAGGTGTTTTCTTGCAGTAGTTTTACATGGGTGGCAGTGGGTATAAAACTTAAAGTGAATAGAATCACACACTGTATACAGTAGTGTTTATCAACTTTTTGTTGCTTACAGTACACTGAGATACTCATTTCTCTTACATCGCATATCAGTATTACACTAAAGGTAATGGGCACCCCATGACATGTCTGTCCAGGCACAAGGGGAGGTGGAGGTATTGCTCCAACCCATTTACAACCTCAGTGCTAGAGGGGGCAGTGGGTGGTCAGCACCATGCCCCAGCTGCTTGACCCCTTGGAAAGACCTGGTACCCACTGTGCACAAGGCTGGGTGGTCCTTCAGGCTGGTCTGGACAGGCATGGAAAATCTTGCCTCCACCAGGATTTTATCCCCAGCACTATCCTGGCCACCAGTATTACAATAGAGCACTAATATTTGTCGTGATTTTGTAGTAATTAATAAAAAGTGAAATGGCATTCATTGAAAGTGATGTTGAGCTGACCATGAATGAGAATTTGAACGCAAACAGTCACACTTGTCTGTACACTGTTTTGTTCCCTTGTTTTCACACTTCTCCATATATTTCTGTTCTCACTTTGTGAAAGGTTTGGCCAGTGAAGAAACAAAGTTGATCGAGGCATGTCTGAGATGTTTGCGGACCATCTTTGAGTTCCCGTGTGCACCCGTTGGACTAGTTTGTGAGGCTGAAGATCTGCCATTGCATCTTCTGAGTCTGATACCTCACTCCGTGTCCAACCAAGTGTGTGTTGCCACCGTTCTGGCTGCAGGATGCAAGGTGTGACATTCTGACAGTTGTCATGTTGGTACCCTGATGTTCTGAGTTACAACATCGCATAAACACTGTTGACTTGTGTCTAGAAATGCCTGGTTTGAATCTTAGCTGCAGATACCTGTGATATTATTGATGTTTTATCTGCATGACTTTTAGGAATGTGGTGACAGTGTGTCACATGTACTGTTGTCTGTACATGTTTTTGGGTACATCTAAACAGCATGAGAGTTTTACCTTTCATTTTAGAATTGTGGCATTGCTCATTTTGTTTTGATACTAGTGGTTTTTTGACCTTTTAATTACACTTAACCTTTATCTACGTGGCATTTAATTTAGGGTGTCATGTCCATGGTACTGCGTTTTGCATGATGGCCTTTTAAACAATTTGCTTGTGTTTAAACATTGATATCTAATGAACCAAACATAATGAAATAATGAAAAAAGCTGCATTTTGTTGGAAATAAATCAGAGGTATTTTATTTAATCAAAAAATGCAGTAGAAATGTTTGTAGCCTACATGCTGAAAGCAAATAATTTTTTTTTTTAACTTACATTTCTGTTTTGGGCCCCAAGTTCATGTAGGAAGTTCCAGCTTCAGAAGTTGTGGAGTTGTGCCTTGGCATGGTAGTGTCAGAAACATCGTCTTACAGCATTCAGTTGTACTTCCACCACACTTCACTAC
>JGI20166J26741_11485918_pt1 | contig 12950 bp, 8 predicted proteins | sample TergutCu122P5_FD_26741 | JGI IMG/M metagenome (IMG submission 26741)
ACAGAATTGGTGACAAACAGCATCCTTGTCTAACTCCTCTTCCAATCTGCACACTTCTTGTCTCCCCTCGGTCCAGTCGTACTTTAACCCTCTGATCCAGAAATTTAAAACTTTGGGACCGTGCCGTTTCTTTAGAAATGTAATTTGTCTTAACCCTGTCACTGATTTACCTGCATTACAGCTCTCTGCACACTCAACACAAAGGCTAATCAGACTAAAAGTCTTCATCAAATAATTCTGCTGGAAATAACACATATTATCACCATAATGCACAATGCTGTCCGGTAATTTGGAAACATATTAGCTGCTACCTCTCAGGAGAGGGACTAAGCAGTAAGAAAAGACCGTACACTACAATTTATCCCTTTATGTGAACCAGATAGCATCCTCCCTTATTTACAACATTTTCTAAGTGTTTATGGACAGGGTAAATTATTTTCAAAGTACGACCTACATGGCTGAGTTACATAAAAAGTAACACTGTCCCTCCCCATGTCATGGAGACATACAGAGGGTGCACTCACTCATAACCTTGGCACTAAACAGAGGTGAGTGGTCAACTTTATGCCCTGGCACATGCACACCTGGCTGAAGTAACCAGTACTCATTAAATAGGAGGCTTGGTATGCCTCAGAGCTGGTCTGCATTTGTTTTGCATTCTTATACACTTAAGATGGAGGCAGCTGCTTTCTCTGAAATGTTTGTAACTCTTCACCAGGTTACAAGAGGTCTTGCCCCATGTCATCAGTCTTCATTTACACCATCTATGATAATCTCACAAGGCCTGTAACCATATCATGTAATGGAACAATTACTGCATAGCCTTCAACAGCTCCAATATTTCTGAATTTAGAGCCCTTGAGTGAGAAATGTAACGGCATGATGCTGTTGTTAGGAATTCAAATTTGAGTTTTAGGAAAGTGTTAATTTTTTCCAATGCACACACCATCTTACACTTGTACATAAATGTTCTGTTCTTTTCTATATACTCTGTTTTGAAGATGAATACTTCCACTATGTTCCTAGTGAAGACTTGCAGGCAAAGACATTCAAGTGATTAAGAAGTAACTGGGCCAATTCATTTCCAATATTCACCTGATTAGATGCACTAAAAAGACCACTAAAAATGTAAAATAGTAATCTTCAGGATTTAAGCAAATTACAAGTATCTTAATGTCAAAAAATGAATGCTTCAAAACATGACTTCATCTCACTGGAAAGGAGCATGGAAATGTGTATGGGTGAGTGAAAAACATGCATATTAAAATCAGTAAACAAAGATTTCTGGTAAGAAATATTTTTAATGATTGGTGTGTGTTGGAATAATTTATCTAAATATAATCATTTCCACTTGCAGCAACTGCAGTATGGATGTCATCACATACCTGCAGGGGCATGACACAAAAATTGACTTCACCACCCCCCAATAAAAGAAAAAATCTAGACTTAAAAGAGTTAATCTTGTTCTGTTCATGTTACAAATCACAAAATATACTGTTCTTCTTTTACATGTATCCTGACAAAATAATTGCACATAAACCAGTATTAACAAATGTAAACTCTTACTTAATGAAACGAATATTCAAGCTCTCTGAGGTTTGACTGTTTTTGGGTTATGCTGAAGATTAAAACTGGAAGCTTGTCTGAAATATCAGCAATTATTCACAAATCTTCACACACTGTAAGGAATGTTGTTACTGTTCTCATAGACCTTTGTTTCTGTGACCAATAAGTATGTACATTGTGTTTATATTAAAAATAGATGCTTGAATTCAGTGTGAAAACATACATAGTTTACTTCCAACGCTTTCTGGGAAAAGTAAACATATTAATAGAGCAAGGGGGACATTAAAATGAACTCTGTCAAGAGTACATGTATTAGGATCAATCTACAAAATTATTTGGACAAGCCTGTACAAAGTCACTCTGGTAACTATCCATCAGTCAACAGGGCAGAGCATCCTGGAAAATATGGATCTTCATCAACACTTCTGTGAGAACCTGAAATCTCACAAATTAGACAATGCCACAATGTTAAAGGAAGCTCCGTTCTAAATTATGAAATATAATGGCAGAGGACCATGCATGATATGTGATGGGTAGCTTCCATGGTCTACAATTTTACAGCATCCCTTTCTTTTAGTCTGCAACAATTCAGAAAAACAACCAATGTTTATATCGGACACTTGATATTTAAACTTCATTCTTATCAACAGTTGTCACTGAATCTGAATTTTAACTGAATAATCATTCATCAACTGCTTAACCTTGAACTGAAACTGACTGTTATACTGGGAATAGAACATCTTTATTTGACCACAAGGTTAGCTCTATTATTTATAGACACTGCATGCACAGCCATACTTCAGAGTACCTGGATGATTCTGTAGGAAAATTCGTCATCTTCATCAAAAACAGTAAGTAATAAAAGTAATTATCAGTACACATGTATAAATAACAGCAAACCCTCATTTACACAATACATAATTATATGCAGTATTGTGACCACCAACACCCCAGCAGTTCTGCAACGTCACCACAACTGCAGTTCACTAATTCCAGTATGCATCTTAGTATAGAAAGTGCCTAGATATATATACACTCATTCACAACACAAGGACTAGCAAAATCATCAGCGACCTTAAATATATACAAATTATATATATAAAATTTATTTTAACAATTACTCCTAAGCAGCACTGTCTTGTGGGAGCTTCCACTTCTAAAGCAGAACATTTCTGAATGGTGACTTCTAAGAAGTACTTTTCTGTCTGCAGCTTTAATGCCTTGGATGAACTATTGCTGCTAATTTCCTCTAGAGGACCAATGATGGATTTAAAAATTTCTTGAAATTTTGATATTATATTTACTATCAGTTTACCTGTCAAAATAAATGTAAGTGTATACAAACTCAGGACAGCAGTAAGTTCATATCTGAAGACAGGACTCAAAACAAAAGGAAATGAAACTACATATTGTGCCTGTCAAAATAAAAAGTTATGTGTGTGTAGTTGAAGCAGTTTATAGACTGCAAATAATTAATGTGCACATTAATTTTCTTCAGAACTGGGTGTTTTAATTATTCAACTAAGCAACCAGCTTTGCTGGAAATTTATTTAAGTATTTTCACTTCAGTATAAAGAATATGTAATTCTGTGTTGAACAATGTCCTTTGCTATCATGTTCCTGAAATAGTGCATTTTCATTTCTATTGAAACAGGAGGGCTTAAAAACAGAAACTATTAGTCATTATAAACCTTGTCAGGTTTCAAGATACTGTAGTCTGGAGTAAGTTAATATTTCTATTCTCCAGACAAATTAAATAAATAACATGTGGCATTAAAACTAACAACCTGAAGCTTCAGAAAATCCTACTATTTTAACATGATATATTGTCATTTTGGAACTGAAATTTAGGATATTTTCCAAACTCTCAGACTAAACAGACCCATATTATTCTGGAGGTTCAATCCCTCTCCATCCTTATATGGACCAGAGAAAAGGAAGAAGTTACTCAGGTGGGACCCTCTGAAAGATCTGGCCTAAAACCCTGAGTATTTAGCCTGAGATAGATAATGTCCAAAATTTCAGTTATGACTGAAACCATGTACCACTGCCAGAATCATTTAAAGTTAAATGATATGTGTATATATCATATTAAGAGACGATGTTTAACATAAACTGACACTTGAATGGATTTCTTTGTGACACGTATGTATGTCAGTCATACATTATGTACTCTACAACAGATAGCAATGAACAATATGAAAATTGATCTTATATTAAAAAAATATGATGGGTTTTTAATAATGTATGGCTGAAATACTCCATGAGGACATAGTTTCAGAAAATGAAACAATGAAAATAGGGAAACAAAAAAAATGTGTGTAGGTAAATAGGAACAACTGACACATATTTTGGCAACATACAGACCTGCACTCTCATCTGTGAGGGTGCTCTGAGACTGAACGGTAGTCAATATACAATATAAAGGCTAAAATCTGGTCATGAACCCCAGGAGGGTCTGGACATCAAAATGGACTGTCACTCATAACATAACTGTAACTCTGACACTGACTCCTTCACAGCTCGGTTTTATAACTAAATAATCCATGAAACAAATCTTTCCTTCAGGCAAAAATATGTTATGTTTGCTCTCTTTGGATTGTTTAGTACTTGTACACAAATTAATGTAGAGCACATGAAAAGAATTACATCTACTGGAAATTTTGAATTTCTAAAACTGCAAAGCTTCAGAAGTTATACCCAGAAATTTTGTGCCGTGTCTTGTATACAAATAATAACATACCTTGAGCCTTATTTTCTAACTGCCTTCCAAGCAGCTTGGCAAGTACACTCATAAATGTCATACCGTCAAATTTCACACAAATGAGAGACAGGAAATTTGCAGCAATTAGTTTTCCAACACAATCTAAACACAATAATGGAACTCAGAGATGTTTTGAACAAATTCCCAAGTTCTGTTTGTTTCATTCTACTTCAGCTAGTATTTTACAGAGTAGTACTTAACACAGAACATGGGATCATATCTGTATGTGGTTTAATACAGTGCAGTCAAGGTAAAGGATTCCAAAATTGTAATTATGACTTTTATAATTGTAATTATGAATTAATCAGTAGTACTGAAAAATTATCTTTGTTCCTGTAGATAAATGAACACTGAATATAAAAGTATTCAAATTATTTATTTCTAAAACAATAATTCAGAGTGAGATACTTCCCTCATTCTGAATTGCTAACTAAGAATTTAGAGCTTATGATTGGTAGAGATAAACGAACACCATCACTACTTTACAAAACATATCTTTTGTCCTTTCACTTTGGAATATAACATAAGTAAGAAAATTTCAGGATATGAAAATGCTGCCATAAAGGGTGAATATGCAACACTTCAAGATTAATAGAATCAGGCATGTGAAGAGAATCACAAATTTGTCTGATTTTCAACTTACTATGTATGATGTAGCTTGTTGCACAGCTGTATATAAATGCACTGCAAATTTCACACACAAAAGTTTGTTTCTAAATGATAATTTTGGATGATTATATGTACGAGCATTCACCATTTCAGTGCAGTGTTCTAATATGTTTTACACAGAAGGAACAAAAACTACATCATAAAAACTGTGTGTTTTGAAAGTATTTAATCCTTGTACTGCAGGTTTCAAGGTATTCCATAATTTTATTGGATGTTCTAAACTAGAAAAGTTAGCCTATATTCAGAGCTGATGGTTGTCTAAATCAGCAGAGTGGGAGCCACAGCTCCCTGCAAAATTAGGACGACTTCTGTGACTACCAAAGAGTGGACCAGGTACCAACATGTTGTATTAACTCATTAAAAATAAGCTGATAAAAACTGAACTATAATAGAAAAGTACTTCATAGATAATGTTAAGGAACATTAGTAATTATTATTTTAAATGACTAAATCACATTCTAAATAATTTTTGTACACAGAGTGGTCTAAAAAATTTCTACTCTTATCCAAAAAGCCTCTGACTAAGACAGTTTGAAACCACTGCTGTTAATGATCACACTTTTCTAGGAGTCACTGCAATATCATTTACACAAATAAAAAGGGCTTACAGCTTCATATCCCATTATTTGTCAAATATGTCTAACAATAAAGTGAATTTGATTTATAAATAATGAAATTAGATGATACACACCTTAATTAATTCAATTACTGTTTGATGTAGGCTGCAACAAACTGACTGGCAAAGGGCACATACAATAGATGAAGGGGTTCTCTTCCACAGCATTTTGTGTGTAACAAATTAATCTGCATGCCTACGCATGAATGTGCCTACATAAATTTTAGTTTTATCAAAGCACTGAAATGGTGGGCAGTATCCTTTAATGACCCTGTACTTTGTTATCCACACTGTATACCACAAATCATCAATGAATTAATAATGATCTGTCTAAAGAGAGAAGATGGGCAGTGAATTTCTATACAACATTCGACAAAGTTTGTGCAGGAAACATGGCAATTTAGTAATAACACCTAACTCTTTATGTCAAAATAAATAAAGATTCCATAAGAAAGTACAATTTTGAACATGAATTTCAAGTTAGGTTAAGTAATATATATGGAATTTTCACACTTTCCATTCCACGCATTACAGTTCAATTACTATATTTTCAACCAACAAATATAAAATTATTTTAGATTTACAACAATATTATAAAAGCCACTAATTCCTACATGTTTTGGGCCTTACTGGCCTATCATCAGAGAGTATAACAATTGTATAATTAGACCCTGAACATCTAGGTATCAACAAGCTGCTGCAAATTACCGTGCACAGTTCTGTCCGCTGTACTTATTCTACACCAAAGAAGTTTCAACAGTTCTTCCACATGCAAGTGACCAACATATTAAGCAATCATTTATACAATTATTGTACTGCCTGATGATGGGCCAGTAAGGGCCGAAACACGTACAAATTAGTAGTTTTTAAACACTATTGTTAATCTGATACAATTTTGTGTTTTGTTGCTTGAAATTATGGTAATTAATAAGTAAGGGCTAGCTTCCAAATTTTACTTTGAAATTTCAAAGAAACTATCCATCTAGACTGCAATTTAGGTATCCCATGAACACAATTATAGGCGTGGTTCAATGTTCCAGATTATTTATGATGTGAATTATAACGTATTTTTCTATAGTTTCACCCACAGTGAACTAATATTAACAAATCTCATCAACATGAATGCACAAAATCAATCAATATTTTTTATATACTGTTGTTGACCTATATGCCTACAACAAAACTGCCTGTTGAGAAAGTGAGTGCTGTATTGCTGAATAAGTTCTGAGAGAAGTACATAATTGTTTCATTTTACTATTATTCTTGTCTCTTTTTTAAGTCCTATAAATACACAGGAAACAAGTCATAGATCACAGGATTGCAAAACAGAGTCTTTCTTAAAACTCATTCTATAGAAAAATCACTATTGAGAAGAAACCCTGCTTGTATTTGGTTTTAAATATTTGACATGTTTGAAAGTTAAAGTACACTTTTAATATATTTTCAATCTTCTTTGTTTTATTTCTGCAAACTTTCCTCCATTTATGTTTCCTACTTTGCAAATGGGAGCCATTCTGATGTGCAGAGGGTATTAGAATGACAGATCACAATTGTTTGATTTATGCTAATATATGTATAAGAGCATATGAGAATAATATGTACACACATATTTTCCTCACGTTTCTAATCTCTCCCCTAACAGACATGCATACCTCCAAAATTCATTCTCAGTAATAAATGATGTCACTGATATAATTAGCTGCAGGACAAATGGCCAGAACAAATGGATAAATTTTTTAAATCATTGTCTTTCATTCTCACTATAAACAGTTTGACAAATGAGTATTACTAGCCTGTCTCTTAATGAATCCTCTTTGCTTCAGCTGTGGAAGTGTCATGCAGATATGGATTCTATACGAAAATGAGAAGTGTCTTAAGATGATCAGGCAACTGTTGTCATTTGCTTCACGGTGATTCACAGCTATGTCATACAGAATTGTGTGTACATCAACCGTCAAGAGACTGACCCTATAAAAGACGAAAGGCAATATTTCTTTTTACGTGTGAACAGAAACGGTGTGTGACGTCACAGCGCATATTTTGATTGCATCAGGATTGATGGTTTGTTCCTGTAAAACCAACATCCCTCAACTGAACGCACACGAGACCACACGTCAAAACTAGCGGGTGTCTCAGTGGTGTGATACTGCTGCTTTTTCTAGACATAATGCATGGAACAATCTTCTTTAAAATGCGATGCTGACAAAGCGTATTCTACAGAAGTGGCCCTCGGACAGACGCATTGTTTCAAACAAACCATAGTGCTATATATGCGCACTACTACGACAACACAAGATCGCCACTATGCGCTGAAAGTCTGTGTGCATCCTTCGAGCTTCGTCCTCTGGAGGATGTATTATTGCTATAACCCGAATCTGAGCCAAACGACGAGTCCTGGCTTTGAGTCTTGCTACGCCGAAAAGTGGAGAAGAGCTCTTGTTGCTGCCGGGGGCTGTATCCCGAGCCGTGGTGATGCTGGTGCAGATGATTCAACACTGGCACAGACTCATACGGGTTTACCGCGTGATTGCGATTTGGCGGGGGTGGGACGGGAGGTTGCAGGATGTAAGGTAGTCTGTGCGTCACGCTAGGGACGGCTGGGGGGTGGTGGTGTGGGGCGGTGTTGCTACTACTGCGCCCAGACCTGGGTGTGCCACCGCCACCACTCGTCACTGCATTGGGGTAAAGCTGCAGTAAGGCGTCTAGTAGCAGACCCTCGTGGAACTCACCGCAGTCCTGATGCCGAGCCGGCGATTGGGGCGATATCTGCTGCGGCTGGCCCTTGCCGCGCCACCCCCGGCGCCGGTCAAGACTCCTGGGGCGCCGCTGTTCTGGGGGTGCGTGCTGGGTACGGTGCTGATGAGACTGGGGCGCGCGGGTTGTTCGGTTACGGTAAGCCGGAGGAAGGCTGAAGTTCCTGCCTCCCGGACCGAGCCCAAGTCCAGGAAGAGGAGTGTTCATGAGGAACCTGCTGCGGTCGTCGGCGTCGGAGGAGTCAAGGTCACGGCACAGATCGTTGCCGGTAGAGCCTTGGAGGGAACTGGTACCGGAGTTGAGGGGACCGCCCCTGTCCATGTCTTCGGGGTGGTGTGGCGGGTGACCGGGTTCACAGCCTCCTTCACACTCCCCGCCGAGGCTCAGTTCGTCTTCCGCGAACTCATCTTCACTCGCTGGAGCGGGGGCTGCACCTTCACTGTCTGGGTCGGACTCACCTCGGTCTCCTGATCCTGCCCATCATAAGATAAGTATGCAGTTATTTTCTGTATGGCTGACAGGAAACAGACATGCCGAAAAGGATCGCTGCATGCTACAAAAGACCGTGTTCTCGACAACAATACATTCACAGTAGATTAACAGATGTAATACAGTATCTAATTTGCTCCACAAATTTCAGTCTAGGTAAAGTAAAATGAGTTCATGAGAATTTTACCTGACAAAATACCGTCCCGTAACTTTGTCTTTGTTATAAATATGGATGGGACGACGTAGTTTCAAATAAAATTCGCCCTACAAATTCAACCTTGTATATCCTTCATCAAACCTTTTAAAATTCTGTCTACATAGAGCCTAGTAATTCCAAACGGTCCGAAGGATGTAGAGTTTTATCACATTTACGTATAAATAACTCCATGAAACAGAATTTTAACTGAGCTAATAGTCGCCACACTTGCCAAGAAATTTCCGGCGTTGTACACAACACCGAAGTCCTTATTTTCAGCCAAATGAATACAATCGCCAACTTGCCTTCCTCCCCTTTTTAAGTTCCACTTTCGTACTGTTCTCTTACCTACTCTGAGCTCTTTCAAGTGACCTCCTCCATTCAAGTTTTCCTACCAAAATTCTGCATGTAGTTCTCGTTTCTCCCACGGTCCTTTCATCTCACCCTCATTCGTTCGTTCATCCAAATAATATTTAGGAAAGTCTTAAAATCATAAAGTTCCTCATTACTTAATTTTTTCCAGTTTCCTGTTCTTCCTCCGTCTTTTGTCCTAGTACCTTTCTCAGCACCCTGTTCTCGAACACCTTGAGGCTTTGTTCTTCCCTTAATGTGATGAACCAAGTTTCACACCCATACCAAATACGAGGAAAACAAAAATACTTTTGTTTATTTTAATCTTTACGCTCTTAGACAGAAGGCGGAAAGCCCAAGATTATGAACTGACTGGCAACATGCACTTCCATTGTATTATCTGATTTTAATACATTAGACAATGCATTTTTGATATGTCAACGTCCTTCCCAGAGGTCAGAAATATACCAGAGTTTGAAAGGATTTGTCACTTACATTTACATTGCAATTCTGCATTCTGGTTGTCAAAAGTGCTTAAACTTTCCCTGCGCATACTTCTACACTAAGCTTTGTAATACTCCCTATCACAGTTTCTGTTGCCTCTGTATTTAGTACAGCATTTAACATTTTCCTTTCACGGATGATCCTAAACGCTGACATCAGAGGAACACATTTATTGCTGCCTGTGTTGTGTTGGGTTTTCACAGCACAGGAGGAAGGAACAAGCTGCATACACTCAAGTCGCAAACATGGCCCCAGTACTTCATCTCTCAAGATCGAGAAGTCATGTTCCCGATACTTCGGTGTCCACCTATAATACACGATATCAAAATCCAGAAACCCCTGTGATAAATACCCACCGTGTTAACCTGAAAACTCATTACGTAGCTCGCTTTAAACAAACTCCTATCACCTATCACACAAGTTACTCAAAACAGGTATTCGCTTTCGGAATACCAGCCCTGTCCTCGACGCCATGATCCATCATATGCACTCACCGTTGGACAGTTCTTCATAAACCGGATTGTAGAGGTCTTGTGACGTATACGGATCGGGACGAGGCGGCGGGCAGATGAATACGGAGGGATTCCCGAGGACCGGGAAACCACTGTTGTAGTTGGCTCCAGACTTCACGTCAATCATCTGTGAAGAAAATATCAGTCACTCCCTGAAGAGACAAAATATCTAGTTTTCCCAGACTTTATAGAAACATCTAAAAGTCCTGCAACAAGGTGTGTCTTTGTGTCTTGCCCCAAAGAAATACATAGAAAGGAATTTAACAAAACGTGGCCTTATTGACGTCTGTCCCAACGAACACAAAATTATTCAGTTCTGGGATATACCTCTGGAATCTTGACATTCCAATTACGATCGTGAATAGTCAGAACTGAAACTTACATACGCGGCGGCTTCCCGGAATGTGGATATTCAAGTGACGTCGATAATGAAGCTATAAGAAGCAGTGCTCCTTACACACCTTCACACCCTTGAATAAGGCCTACCAATCGCCCGTCCATCTATCTGTCTCTCGAGCACTCATTACCAATCAACATGGCGTCACACCCAAGAAAACTGCGATCTTCAAAACGGAAATCACCTGGAGCACCAGATTTTCGGTATTATCAAAAGGCTGTAGGCGCCGACATGTTTTAGTGCAATAAAAGAGAAACTGGTACGAGGTAAATGAAAGAAACGAGAAGGGGGTTAAACAAAATGTCATTTCCATCTTTTATTATGTGATTCTCAACAAGACAGGCAATGCACGTGTAACGTAACACTGACACGCTTTCGTACAATCATCGTTGCACTGGAAAAGGAATACGTATTTACATATTCTCAATGTGTGTATGTAGCCTTGATTATCTATCACGCAATAAGCATGCGCTGTATTATATTGTCATCTGTGGCCTGTCTGGCACCATTGCGAAATACTTCTAGAACATCCTGCAGGACAATTCTATTAATGTGTTATTTGACATCGTTTCTCAAAGCAAATGACTACCGCCCACAGCTGTATATGTTGCAATTAAAAAGAGTGTGATACTTTGCTTATTAATTAGTGAAGTATTGTTGTAATTGAAGAAAGAGTCTTCACATTAATTAAGGTTATTATTCCTGAGAAACGTTTCCCTTACACCCGGCGGACATGTTGAAGGATTCGACAGGATGTTCATATGTCGTCAGTAACTGTGCCCTAGGGACAGTGTAACAATGTTGTATTCAGAGCTGTGAATGAGAAAGCACAGCACAAACGCAAGTAAAGTAGCGTTTGTGTAGAGCGCCTCAAGCTTGTATGTGTGATTACCTAATTCAGCGTAGAGAATGGGCAGACAGGTGAGGCGCGGCAAGCAGTACAACACCAAAGTAACGTTTGATAAAACTAAAGGCTTCATTAACACTTTTAAGCCTAGCGGTTACTTCAAGCACAGCTAAGTTTAACAAAATTCTACAGTCTGCCCACACAGTACACATACGTTTATGTATTCTGTAGGGATTTTCAGAACAAACAGCGATTCCCGATACAGCATTAATTGACTGACTTTTACAACAGCGAATAAAGTTTTGTTAAGATGGCATCCCAGTTGTGTTCGGTTCATTCATTCATTCATTCATTCAGTATTCTGTCTGACGACAGGTCCAAAGCCTCCTCCAAAAACGATGCCTCCACATAGTGCGATCTAGAGATTCCTCCTTCAAATTAGAGTATCCTCTCCTGTCCTTAAGGTCATCCAGTAGTTTCTTACGTCTTCTTCCTCGTCTTCCTGCCACTTCCATCTCCCGCTTTATCTTTCATTCGATAACTTGTTTTAGAAGACAGTTTCTACGTAAGATGTGACCAATCCAGTTAGCCTTCCGTTTTCTTTGCGTTCGGTTATAAAGAAATTAATACAGTCAAATACACAACATATATTTTTACGTATCTTAGCTACACGTTTCGGCAAACTCAACGTAGTCATCACCAGGCTGTACGGAATCACAAAAATAAACTGTTTATCAGCTACATATTTCGGCTACTCAACGGACAATCGCTCGTCCTGGGTACCCAGAACTGGCGGACAAACTGTGAAGTACCTGATGGCTTTACCCACAGCATAGTTTTGTGAAGTGGATTTTCTGCGAATATTGCATGAGCTCTAAACGCCGAAACCAGCTCGGTGTGGAAAGAGACCTCTAATTGAATCCTTCAACATTTCAAATAGATTTCCAATCACTGAGAACTGCCAGGCAGCAAAATAATCTCTTTAAAATAATTTGTATATTTAATAAGAAAACATACTAATACTTTTAGACCGAATATACTTTATGTGTCAAATTAAAAACTGGTTTACGAGTACATATTGCTGTCAAACACAACAAATTTTTAGCCCCGTAAACACATGCTTCATATTTTTGTCGAGCTGACCATTTCAGGCATTAAATACAGGGTTATTCAAAATGATTGTCAGGGTTTTAACAACTTGTCATACACAATACACTTGAGATAGGAATATATAGTTGCACCGATGGATCAAGAAATTCTCAAAGTTTTCTTTTATGATGTGCGG
>JGI20166J26741_11486029_pt1 | contig 12949 bp, 5 predicted proteins | sample TergutCu122P5_FD_26741 | JGI IMG/M metagenome (IMG submission 26741)
TTGGGGGGGGGGGGGTGCTGACCCTAGTGACATATATCATGTTTGATTTTAAAAACTATGTTATGAAAATAAGTCAAAATATCCGAGCCTACATCTAGTTAGGTTACAGGGAAAATTAAAACTTAAAAAGAAACTGTATATCTATATTCGTAAAATTTTATTATATTTTTAAATATTTAAATGTACTTTAGTTGTCCATTCCGTGCATTCTCGTAGATACTTCTTTAAAAATACCAACTAAATGCACATATATATATGTTAATATAACAATACATTTACCACATTCCTCCTACATATTTCTGTGTGTAATACACTTTCGTTAGGGTGGGCTACACGTACGAGTATATCTGCTCAAAAACACATGTTTTTACAAAGTTTTTGTCTATGGAAATTTTCGATATAGAATGTAATATGCATACGTTTTTGTGGTTTTACGATGTTTTTACAATGACTGAAAAATATATTATAATGCACGTCCTTAGTTAAAAACAACTAACAGACATATATTATAATATATTATGGTATATTATAGTATATATTTCAATCATTGTAAAAATATTGTAAACTACAAAAAATTGTATACTTCTGAAGTTCAATTAAGCAAATCTCCACAGAAAACAACATTGTAAAAAAAACGTGTTTTTGAGCAGAAATACGAGTAGCCTTCCCTGAAGATGGTGTATAACACAACGAAATATGTAGGAGGAATGTGACAAATATATTGTTATATTAAAATACATGTGCATTGCTTGGTATATTTAAAGGGGTATTGCAATGTACTATTCATCTGTTGATTTCAATGTCTGATTTAGGCTGAAGCTTACAACATGCAAAACCTTGATAACATACTGTCTACAAAATCTGTGTTTTTTTTAAATTTACGAGTAGCTTTGAAAGAGAGGCCCTGCAGCCCGATAGTTCACCCCCTTGGATGGTCCAATGTTACACATTATTAACAACGTAAAATTGGTTCTGATGCAAAATAGTTCAATTAATATTTGTAACTGTTTATAAATAGTGAGACATTGTTTCAACTGATTTCAAACACCAAAGAATCCAAGCTAGAATGGGCTAAGTAAGATTTATTTATATCGTACGTCGCATGGAAGAAGTCAACCTTTATGTGTTGTGGTCCCGACTCGAATCTTCTGATGTCAGAATACAGTGCTAACTAGCACTTCGTAACAGCAACATTGCTATGGCGGATGAGAAGTAAAAGGCTCTGACACTTAAGTAACACATTAATTATCAAATCAAATGACGATACTCTTATCTGATTTCTAGGTTAATTGGTTTAATTACTAATTAGATATGCGTTGAACTGGGCAATTATATCACCCGATAATGAGTCGTTTAATCAGTAGAACTTATGAGGGTCCAGTAGGAGGTGAAATGAAAGAGATGGGCCATGCAACATACTACTCTAATCAACATAAGGAATTGTACCATTTGACTACGTCAACGCTATAGAGGAACTGATTTCCGTCAGCAGTCGAGCTGCTAGATTAGACAGTACGTCAGTTTCTAATGCCTCTAAATAGGACTGTTGCACTTCGAGATGGGTGCACGAGTGACCCCAATCTCTCAAAAACAGACTCCAAACACGGAGATATAAGAGAAAGCCTATACGGATTCACGCAGTAGTTTCGATTCTGGAAAACACAACGTAATGCGTAACCTAAGCGTTAAACATCAGGTTCTTTGAAAAGGAGGGCATTTCATCTGAAGATTTAGGTTTCGCTCATATTTTTTATTATATAAATGTGATATCATGCCACAATTAAATAAGAATATAGTATAATTAAATAGGAATAAACTATAATCTGTGTATATAAACACATAAACGTGGCATTTAAATAATAATTTCACATTAGTAAATAACTTATTCATTATACACTACATTGTCACCTTCTGCTGTTGATGTCCCTAGGCAAACAAGCCACAATATTGGCGCTAAAACAGTCGGTCCTTAGGAAGGAACCGTATGAAGTAGAGTCAATGGGTCCTCTTCTGTATATACTACGAAACTGCGTAAATTGGAGGTCGTCTGTCGATGTCGATAGCCGCGTTTGATTGTCACAAAACAAGAAGTTCAACTGAGTTGTTAGGATTGAAAAAATAATTAAATTTCCCTAATTATAATAGATAAACGACTTAATGACAGGAATATATCCAACTCATGAACTGTTTTGCAGTAACATCAGAATGTCAATTACCTCATTGTTAGTCGGTAAGTTTATTGGTGGATACTGTTGTAGCATTGTGTACAGGCACCCCTTGAATTTACTTCCAGCCTACAAATTGAGCGCAAAATTATACGATTCAAGTTACAACCACCTTCTGCATACAGAAAGAATAGTTGCATAACCCTGTCATTCTCATTGTCATAAGGTTTTTGCACAAAATGAGTTTCGTTGTCGTAAAACTGCTCTCTGGCATGTCACGGCCGCGTTATTTCAGTTATGTTTATGACATAAAGTGTTTACGATCTTTATGGGCCTGACTGGCTAACTCCATGAGCGCCAGAAATTAATATTTCACTATCTCGTCAAATTTCCTGCATGTTATGGAACCCAAAGGTCTTGACTATGGCTCGCCTCTTGCTCCTGTCCTGATCCAGATTAATCCAGTCCACCCCACCCCTTCCGAATCATTAGTATTTTTTTTTAATTTGTGCTTATTTACGCTCTAACCGAAATCTCTAATGATCGTTTATGTAATAGTACCATTCAGTTAGCTTCATTTCTTGTTTTTTTTACGTCCGGAGTCAACCCGCCTGTGGCCAATAACCCAAATAATACAGTAAACATATACAAGTACAAATAGCGGTAAACGTAACAAATATGAACGAAGCACGAACAATACAAAACATTCATTTAAATAAGTCATTAAATCACCTTATGGTATAAAACCAAAAATAATATAAAATCTAAATATGATAGTTTTCCGCCTGACTTTTCCGAATCACTACAAAAGGAGTTTGCCACAATGGCACACCTGGCGGAAGGACAGTTCTTAAAGAATGAGCTAATATGCAACGAAGGAAAGTCTCGGAGTTTCCGAGTGGGAACTCCGACAATTTTAATGTCCTTGGAAGTTGGGCATAAATGATAAGGCAAATAATATTAATCGCAAAAACTGTATCAACTTGATGTCTTCTCTCATGACAACTGACGGAAGTAGCAAAACTAAAAGACCAATAATGCCCATTTAATAAGACAGATATGAAGCCCAAAACTCATTAATAACAAAATCGCGTCATGTTTTTCTCTATAGCCTTTACTGCCTGCGGCGTGATATTAAAGCGGAGTGCTAAGAACTTCTTCTCAATACGTCAGTAAAGACAGGTGAATTCCATACTACGAATGCTTACTGTATTTTAGGTCTAACAACTAAAAAAATAAAAGTCTGAATAGTGAAAAGGAACAGTAATATTAATTATGACACCAAAAACTCACTAGACTCAGAAAATATATAGTCCACATTAAAATAAAATTATAGTTTAGAGTTAGTAAATCTAACAAAACTTTTTTACAATACTACTACTACTGCTACTACTACTAGTACTACTAATTATTATTATTATTATTATTATTATTCGAAATGAATGTCTCTTGTCACAGGCCTTTTCTTCCTGGTACTTCTCTTGAACTAGCGGTGATCCCCACCGCTAAGGCTTCAAGTTTCACACTGCAGTACTTTCCGTGTATGTGTGATGTTCCAAGTATACACGTGTATACAAGTGTAGCTGTCTTTTGTAGTGAATCTATCGAAAGTTTTCCTGGCATAGGTTCCAAATTTTTCCTTAAGCTTCCCGTTACTATTCCAGTGGCTCCAATTATTACTGGTATAATCGTACATTTCAGGTTCCACGATCGTTTTATCCTTTATTTTTTTATTTCGTAAAGTCTTTCTTTATTTTACGCTTTCATGCAGTATTTTTTATTTCATTCACTTGTTTATTTATCTATTAATTTATCCATCTATCTGCTGTATGGGCCGTATCTAAGACTTCAGTTTTCCTTTCAATCATTTACTTATTATGCCTAGTCTCCATAATTCAATCCTATAATTCAAATTAGAAACCTAAGAAATATGTCCAATTTTGTTCCCATCTCCACACTTGTAGGCAACTATGGTCGAAACCGGCCTCTTTCCCGCATCTCCTTGTGTTCTTATGGTGGAACAAGGCTTCTAGTGGTTCCATTGTTTAGCCACCGGATAATAGTTGAATGGATATAGGGCTTTTGCGAAATAATGACGTACTGTACATCATAATATGTAAGTAAGTGGCCCATTACCGCTGTGTCCAAGACAAGTGCTTCTTAATATCCATGGGTATCATGGGTATTCAGGCTTATTGATTATTTGCGCTTTTTTATGTCCTTAGAAACCCCATAGCATTAGCCACCTGTTTTTATCTATCTACTGCATAAGAAAAAGCATTTTCTTCCCTGTTTGTTTTATGCTAGTACGCAGCCTTGTTGGGGTCTGATACAGTGACATATAAAGGAGGAATTTCTCGACAGGACAAATGCCGGACGAGTAGGATTCTTGTCTATGAGGCGCAGTGAGCCAGATTTTGTCAACCCCTATGCATTATCTTCCTTACATGGCTATCCAAAAAATTAGAGGCCAATTTCTGGCTTCTTTTTGTATTTCATTTTTATCTGCCATTGCGTATAGAGCTGAGGACCTTGCGGTTTCTGCTCCTTAAGTTCTAAAATAAAGCTGTAAGATCTGAAGTTCTAGGTCCTCTTTAGCAGTTAGTGCTATACTTGATTCCTTTCTTCTTGAATGTACTAGTCCCATTCGCACAAAATTATATTTTTCTTGGAAGTGCTGCGGCCCCAGTCGAGATAGTAACTGTATTTTTCCTAAAGTTTCTAACATCCTCAGTCCAGCTAATGTCCCATTTAACTTGCTTGGATATATATATATATCAGATCACAAATTATAACAGAAAAAATACCTCTTGAACAGGTAATCGATGGGTTGAATAATTTTTACAATTTGAGAATAACACAGAAATGAAACTGAGAAATAGTTTTCCAATGGAATTTGAACTTGTGATTTGTGCGCGAAAGCTGTGTAAAGAGTTATAAAGAGCACAAAAAAGAATATCGTTTTAACATTTGTTTATAAAATGTACTGCCTACCTACAGGTAAGTTTACAGTTGTCTGTGATGTGACACCACGCTTTTCGGTACGGAGGTAGATGCATGTTTATCAAAGTACACGGCTTCACACAATTTTTCTCTTATTTTCTTTATTTATTGCTATTTGTTGCAGAAATGTTTTCAACTTGTAAGGATATATGTTGTTGCATGATCTAATAATTAGTTAAAAAGGGGGGAACTTTTTCCTGTCTACTCATGAAGGTGTATAGGAGAAGCAGATTTATAACTCCACTTATTCGTAACCTCAGCACTAGATTGAGGGGAGGACCTAAGCTCCTAGGTATTTGATTTAAAATTCCTGATTCGAAAAATTAGAGAATAATGAATTTGCAAGTTTGTGGAAGTTATCGATCTTGTCATAATTCCAGCATATAGAGTGACGCAGAAGTCACGACTACCCTTCTGTACGCTGCCCGCCGGAAGCAAAAGTTTTGCGACACGGTAAAAGATTCTGTTAAGAGTGCATATTTTCAAAATAGGTCCTATATAAATTCCGCATATATTCCAATTTGTAGATTTTTATGTGGACCTTACTGCTCAAGTAAAGTCACTTAAGATTTGCCCGTCATATTTAAAAAAAATTAGCGACTCGCAGCTGCTATTTCGAGTACAGAGTCGGTAATAACGTATTTTATTGTAAAAAGTATCGCACGGATTCCAAATATCCGTGCTTCAAATAAAATGAACAATCCTCTGTAGTCGTAGCGTTTCGTACCGAGATACTGCTATGTGCATTGCCTGCCGAAGGAACATTGCTCTTTCGAATCAAGCTCAGTGTGCCGCGCGCGGGCGCGCGCGCGCGCGCGTGTGTGTGTGTGCGCGCGTGCGCGCGCCGTGATCTTATTTATATAATTTTTTTTGTAGTGTGAGTTTCTATTAGAAGCTACTCACTTAAAACATTAGTACTGTACTAAAATTCTGAGCTGTGATGTAGCAGTAACTTAGTTTTGAAATTAATGTGATATCTTTCACTTACGAATTAAAGTCACAGGATGAGAAAGTAAAATGAAGAAGCCGAAATTCAAATACCAAAAAGGAGAGAAAACTTAGAATAATATACATCATCTTAGCTATTAATATTATTAATCTTAATTTAAATTATACCATCATCTTGAGCTAGAAGAACACGTTTAAAACACTGGATATACACATTAAAAATTATTATGGAAAATTTTAAAAAATGCAGTTTTAATAAAATAAATTATAAAAATACAATGTATTTAGATAGAATATTAATAAAAATGTAAGAAGTGTAAATGAGATCTGTCTTAATGTTATACATATACAATTTTATTTAACTTCTTGTATTTTCCTTTCATAGCCTGATCATGGTCTGTCTGGACAGAAAAATATAGTGCATATGCGTGTACATTATCGTTACCGCATAAACAAACAGTTGCCTGTGACAGTGCCTCACTGATCAACCAGTTAAAGTACTGGAAACATTAAGATTGTGTTTCCATTAAGTTCATTACCCGTATTTTTTGGAATTTATTTTTTTTCTTTTTTTTTCCAAAAATTTGCATCTATTCAGCAAACACAAAGGTAGGTAATGTGTTGTGAAAGCACAGCCTTATCACCACGATCAGCAGATACATGTTGCAAACAACACTTCATGAATTTGTCACCCTTGGAAAACTGCAGAAAAAAATAAAAATTCACAAATTATTTATTCAAATTGTGTAAAATATCCTTAACTGTACCATTTCGTCTCCTATATTCTTGGCAGCAGCAATCAGAGAGTAGCACGTCAGTACGAATGTCCAGGATATGAACCATACATACCCGGAACACACATAACTATTTTCATCTTATGTTACCATCTCAAATCGAGGGCAATATAATGCAGGTTGTTCCAGCAATTACAGCGCAAGGAACAAACACAGTAGTTACAATGTAGACTCTACCTGCTACACCGAACAACAGAGGTTGTCTGGTAACGTCCCAAAATTCTGCCTGATAATCAGTAAACACATATAACATTTTGTCACGTCATGTTCAAAGGAAGCATTATTTGTTACCCAGACACACTGATTATTTTGATGACTTTCGCACTAAGTACAGTAAGCACATGGCACATGATCAAAACGAAAGCACTGATGAATATGTTTCGATTTAAGTAGGATAAGGTGACGGACGCAGGAGAGGTAAGGCTAATTCATGCACGGGTCTTAAGGACATAGATCTGGAAAAAGTGACCCAGTTTAAAGTGGCTCGCAATTCTCGTCCAGTAGCTCATATTATTCGTGATTTCAGGCTTCCGCCGCCGTATAAATGAGACATGCTTTCTTCTAGGACGTTCCCATCTGCAAGGGTCCAACAGGTTGTCCCGAAACGTCGGAAATGAATTCCATTCTGCGATACGTAAAATCCCAGACGAGCGCAGATTTCGACCCACTTTATTGTTAATGGCTTTGAAACTATAATTTGCTTCTGACACAGAATAAAAGCGACGTCAAAAGAAAACAATACAATAGGACATTACCACGAGAGTCTGCATCCCTTACGGATGAAAAAATTTTCTGTTTATACGGAACCCGAAAAGCAGCTACACTGTTTACAAAAATTTGTTATTGGTCCAGTCCAGAGCCAGATAAATCCAGAGGACATCCTGCCTTTGAAATGCCATTTCTAAATTGCCATCCCACCTACTTCTAAACCTTCGAAGTTATCTCTGCTTTCAGGTTTCACTACCGCAATATATTGCGAAGAGACTGGCAGCCCCGAACGTTGAGGAATTCGTGATTAGCTGCTACACGAGACACTTGTCTTGTTGCATTTCTAGAAGTGTATGTCGGGAACTACGCAACAGTCAACTTTGTTCAGGACACATTTGTGAAGCCTATACTGTTGATAAGCTATGGTTGGAAGTGTGAGGTTAATACTTGCACAAAGTTTCATGCCTTTCTAGATTATAATTGCGTGCGTACCCAGAACTCTTTCTTATTTTCAGGGGTGAATATGCATTCAAGAAAACATGTAATGTTTCTGGGCGTATTTCCAATACTCCATTTGCAAAGACAAAGGGTTTTCATAGAGCTTATACGAGTTTGATACAACGGACAGACCTAATACATGTAGTCGTGGAAAATTTACCTGAATGTTATAATTTTTTAAATTAACCTACATGGTCAGATTCGCAAACTTCGAGGTTACAAATACCGGAAGAAAGTTTTGCAGAGATGAGTATCAAAGGAAGTTCTCGTGTGAGAAGCCGCTCCATCTTGTAATATGGCGACACCTTCACATAAGGATACTCTGACAAAGTAAGGAACGGAAGTGATTAAGAATTAACGTCAAAACTGCACGCGTTTGAGGGCACATTTTGCCCTAGAAGTATGAGTAGAAGCTCAATTTGTTTGTGTACTGGCTGAAGGAATTTCTTGAGATTAACATATTACAGGGCCGGAAATATACATATTTCTACAAAACATACTTATTTTAGTAAGTCATGAGCAGGTATCCATATTTGTTCTTGTGAAATTCTAAAGATAACGTTTGGCTTCCTAAGTTACGAACATCCCTCAGCCTGGTGGTGTAAAAGCTGCTGATGTTGGATTGCCATATGTTTATACCTCTTCAACAAGCAGTTATCAACATACCGCCAAATATCTGAAGAAAATATCTCCTTTCTTATGGCAGGTGGCATAGGCTACCGTCCAAAGAGTGAGAATGCTAAAAGCACTTTCCCCACGTCATTTCATTAATGAGTTAGAAAAGAAAGAAACCAAGACAATAAAATCAAAAGAGGCAAAAGAAAAAATTTCCAGGTGATAAAAAATCTGAAATGAGCTACTGGACTTCTAAGGGAAAAGAGTGAATGGGGCAGAAAACACAATGCTTCTTCCGTAGAAAGTTATTTTCTCAGGATTGCATTCAGTATCTCCGATACAAAGTGTGGAGCCACAAAATGTTTTCTTACTTTGAAGCACTTGCTTATTACTGTGTTTGTTTTAACTTCCCTAAATGTGCTGGGTGAGACTATGCTTTCTTTAAATGTTTGGAATAAATCGCTTTTTTCTTTCCGCGACTGTCGGCCGAGACAGAGAACTTAACAACAATATAGTCGTTTCTTCTTAATTCACGTTGCTCCATCTGTTTACTTATTTGTAATAAAAATATTTTTCCTCGGAAACATAGCTTTATATCTACGTTGATAAATACAAGTTTTAACTAAAGGTATAATTATAATGTGATTAAATTATAAACTTCCGAACTGCCAAACTTACCCCTACTTTTCTATTCTCTTTCCTACTTTGGTACTACAACTACTGCCTGTCTCATTCTTTCTTATCTAACCATATTAATAAGGAAGGAAATCATGCAAAATATTATGTTCTTTGTGTAGTTTTCACCAATCTGCTCTTTTTTCCTCTCCGTTAAATCCAGATTCACTCCTCAGCACACTTTTCTCGCCTTTCCTTAAACTGTTTTCTTCCTAGTAAATGATCAATCAATTTCCTCATCTACGCAAATAAAAATTTGAAATATGTTCCTTAATAACATTGTGATTTATAACTTCAGTTTCTTATATATGATACACTTCAGTTACATGTCCTTACTTACATAACGGTAATTTTCTCTAAATTAAATATTTCCTTAGTTGAATTGGAAACATACACCTGATTTTTATTCCTGACTGCCGCTCCTAAGTACTGTTAGTTAACCTCTGCTACCTCTAAATTTCTCCAGCTGTTGATGAAGGAGATTAATCTCCCGTATTCTGTCAGGCGTACACATAGCAATACTAAGAGAGATAGATAAGCGGTTGCGATTGCCATCTCCGTAATATCATATTCAAAGCCCTTGTGTCTTCCTGTGTATATTCGCTGGACACTGTCTCTCATTGCTAATGCAGCAAGTACAACAATCACAGTTAACACTTCTGCGGAGTACAGCATCGATGCTGAACATAACTGTAACGTCAGCTGTCCTATAACTGTAGAAATCAATTAGTCGTGTCTATGTATAAACGGTCACTGATTAACTAGATCATTGTGCAGAAGCATAAATTAAGGGATTTATTCATATCTAAGATATTAAACTATTGAAAATATTTTATTTCCATAGGCCACCTAAGTTTTTAGAGCAGCAAATTCAGCACTAAATTCGGAAGGACGGTCATGTAGCTCGAAAGGGACAGGCAAAATACAGAGAAAAACAGGCATATGACAACGAACATTTGTCAGTTAAATGATGAAGGAATGGTTAATCTCTGTGTTATGATGGTAGAAGGTGTACGGAACTGTCTCGGAATTGTGCTTGAGGGGCTTTGACATTAGCGACGGTCAACCTTCGGAAGTTACCGTCCATGAGTTACACAGTTTGTTCAGAACAGACTTTTTTTTTCAAATAATATGTCTTACTGCTTTTATGAACTTGTGAAAATTTAGCAACTGAAAATAAATGGCCTGCTTTTACGTTAAGTTTACAATCATATAAGCTGTGAATATTTACTATCAAATTATTTTTGTACCGAAATATCCGTCTTAGCTTGCTGGATAATAACATGTAGCATTCTACTTCTATTTTGTATCAAACCATTAGATATTTTGAAGTTCTAAGAAGTAAGCGATGGAATGAATGACGATAAGAACAGGAGCGGCAAAATTTTGGGATAGACTTCTGGTTTGGCTGCCTTTTTACTGACTCCTGCAGGCAGATACTTTAAAATGGATTATTCCCCACGAAATGCCGTACTTTTATTCACAAATACGTACGATTGCAAATTAGTCCCTCAAAATCAAATTGTTTCTTTTGTACTACCAGCCTGAACATTCATAAATTCCATATTATGTCCACAGAGCGCATTCGCGTATTTTATATCGTTCTCAAAAAATGATTGAATATTTCCCTACATAGCGTGAATGGATCTGTTTCGTAACCTAGTAGGAGACTGTTTAAATAAAAGCTGTAAATATACTTCAGGTTAATCGAAACTTTTAAGAAGTTAAATTTTTCTAAATCTTAGTATTTTAAAACACTTTAAAAATTAGCTTTAACTAATTAGAAATTATAATTTGTATCTGTTTTCTGATATGCAGTTTGTGTTATAATGAGGAGTATAAAATTTCTGGAGATACGCGTCTTGTAAAACGGGTACTTCAAGTACCAAGAAGCAGATCGAGTGTGAATACAAATAAATTGTGAAGGCAGGGGAGTGACTGAAACAGCTCATGGTCATGTATAAAGGCATTCTGTGGTATTAGTGATGCTAAATCTTCTGTTTCGGCTACCAGAAAGTCGGCTGGGTAGTAGGTCATTGTGTAGTTCCCATATATGTGTACTTTAGTTGTAAGTAAAAATAACAATTTACAGTATTAGCGATGATACAAACAATAGTCTTGTTAACAAAACACACATCCGCCATTGAATTAAATTTTCCTCATATTCTATGTTGTTAAAAAGCTAATATCGCCTCAATTTTGTTCCATCATAACTGATGCTGCATTGAGATAAGTACACTTCAGAGAGTTTAGGAGGTGTTTCACACTTTTACATTTCTTACAAGTAAAAATAAACTTTTCTCTAATGAGAACGCTGAAAGACGTCTCCTTCATGCTAAGATGGACAGCTGTCGAAGCTGCCTTTCTTCTCCCTATTATTGAGTGCCACTCCGTTCCAACGAAACCAAAGCGCTTGCAGCTACAGATTATTAACACTTGTAGGAATGTAGACCAGAAGGAAATTCAGAGTTTATCTACGGATAGGAATTCTTTCAGTGGCCTCTGAAAACATTGTACAAATAAGAAGATAAATTTCAAATAGACTGGTCAAATTCGATAAATTTTACAAAGTATGGCTTGCCTTTAGAAGAGACATGATAAGGCATAAGTCCGAACATTCGTAATATAATGAAGAGGGGTTTCACCTCGTAGTAAAGATTTGAGGTAGCTGTTCTATTCTGTGTGGAGAGTAAAAAGTTAGAAATCCTGTGCGAAGGCACGCCTGTAGGAATTACATTGACGATCGTTTTCTTAAATATCTCTGCACGTTTTTCCATTTTGTTCGAATAGTCTTCGGGCCTCTTCATTTTCCAAAATTTACGTCTGAAAGTTTAAGAAGCAATTCAGATAATGTTTGAAAGGTATATACGTATAGAAACGTGAAAAAGTTAAGCAATGATTAACGAATAAATTCTTTTGAGCAGGGATATAATATCTGTAATATAGCCATTGTGTCTACAATTCTAACACCGGTAGTTAATATATAGGCTCTATAATTAACTGACTCACAGAACTACACTCTATTTCTTCAGTGACCGACCGTTAATAGGTGTTAAAATAACTCCTTGTTAAATTATGAGAAATGAAGCTTTGTACTTGCCTTCCGAAAACTTTATCTTTCAATAACCTGAGCCGTGACGGTCAACTGTACTGCTTTGTGCTATAGAGATTCTAGATTCCAATGCCGCCCCGGATTCCGGCTATTCCACCTGCGAATTTTACTAGTTTTCCTCAGTGTCTCGAGGATAATTTTGAGCTACCACGTTATTCGCCTCTGAAGAGGGATTTTGCTCCGTATATTTAGCATTGTGGGGATTAGGATCGATCATTTCCAGTCATCCGTTTGGCAAGAACTTATAGTTTGGCATTTTCTACGTACACGTTATCAACACAACATTCGATTTCTTCCCATTATTATTCGATTACGTAAATAGAAAACAGGCGGATGTACAAGGTGGTTCAAATATGACCGGGACTGATTTGTGTGTAAACAAGCCGCACTGCGCAGCAGCTGTGCGACCTTGAGAGAGTGAAGCCACAACC
>JGI20166J26741_11486140_pt1 | contig 12949 bp, 10 predicted proteins | sample TergutCu122P5_FD_26741 | JGI IMG/M metagenome (IMG submission 26741)
GCCTTTACAATCTTCAGTTTTCAGGAATATACCTGTAGGCACATTTGCCAGTTTCAGCATCTTTTGAAAAGTTAGGTCTATTTGTATGTTTTGTTCAGAATGTGATCTTCAGGGTCAGTTGTGTTGGGGACTTGGATTTATTACTAAATTGTATTGTAAACTTGCAGTATTGTAACTACACTTTACTTTTGAATTCTTCATTGCCAAGGGATGCACACACTGCATTGCAGAATGCTGGGTTCACTTCCTTAATGATGCAGTTAGGGATATTTTCCATTTTTCTATTTGTTTGTTTGTAAAGTGTTTGCATGAAAAATATTAAATCCTGTGATTTAAATGGGGGTTTTGCAGATTGCACCAGGAATTTAATTCGAGTGTTAAAGGGTTAATAATGATATTTTAGAAGTCCACATTTAAAAACAGTAGTATTTATCAGATGCTGAAGGAATTTCCAGTCTGCTTTAGGAAACCTATGACTATTACTGCATTCTCAAAATATGACCTGTTGTCTTTGTGTTGGTCTTCCAGATTTTAGTGTCTTGACATAAACTGGGCCTAAATTTGACGTGACAAAAACGTAGGTACCCAATTAAGAAATGGCAGTTCTAGGGCTCAGGCTTTCAGTAACTGGCTTCTCACCACACATGCCTGGAAGTAATGCCAGGCCACTCCATCTGGAATTTGTGGTGGACAGAGTGACATTGGGACAGGTTTTCCTCTGAGTACTTCAGTTTCCCCCTCTCAGTATGATTCCGCTAATGCACTATACTCGTTCACTCATCTGTAAGTGACATGATATTATCTCATAAATTCACAAGTCATTAAATAACACACTTATAAAAAACCTAGTTAAAAAATGAAGAAATAAAACAATTCTGTAACCATAGTAACTTGCAGTTAATGGTCACTGATGATGAGGCGTTTTGCAGCATTGAGTCATGTCCAGTTTCTGTAGTTCTTGTTCCTGTTCTTCCTTTGGTGTTTCCACTCTTTACATAGGTTATGCAGCAGCAGAGCTTCTCTGTGTCTCTTATCTTCTCAGAACTCAGTTCTTCATTCATTCTGTGTGAATTTCCCAAGCCTCTTCCCTCCGTCTTTAGCTCAGTCTTGCTGTTGTGTGTTCCAGTTCTTTTTGCAATGCTTTGTACATAATCATCTTCATTCATGCATAAAATATGCTCCTTCCATCTTTATTTGTTAATCAGTTATATATCTTTCAGTTCTCTTTAATTTTCTATTTATTATCGCTCATCCGGTCTTTCTGTGTTCTTTGTTGCAGGTTCAAATTTTGGAACAATAGTATCTTTGCCTTTCTCAGGGTATTTGTGTTCCCTGAAGTTCCTTGGAGGCTGGCCACTGTCATTTTATATATTTGGAGGTCTTGCAGTAGTTTGGTTTGTGGCGTGGATTTTTCTGGTTTATGATACCCCAGCATCACATCCACGTATCTCATTTGAAGAGAAGAACTACATAATTTCACAAATTGGAGACAATCAAGTGGTTAGTATTGCTCATAGCAAAACCCCCATTGCTTTCATTTGCTAGTTTTTTTCTTAAATTGATTTGTTTTTGCAGTAATGTATTTGGCTTCTTGTTCACACTTCTTTCATATTAGCCTTCTTTCTGTTTCTATCTAAAACAAATCTGTAGATGATTAAACCAGTAATTATGTTAGTGTCAAGCTTCCTCCTGTGTCACATCCTACATTAGGCTGTCAATGGCCTCTGTCAGTCAACATTTTCATCTTCTCTGGCATATTATTGCTAGGAAATACAGAGTGTATGTTCTTACATCAAAAAAAGAGAATTATCAGCTTCATTGTTACAGTTTGGGCGGAGAATAGGTTAGTCAGACACCTTTACCTAGAGGTGAAAACCACAGAACATCATGTGAATACATGGACAATTTACGCTTTTGACACACATAAATCAATAAGCACTCGGTATGTCGAATACGTAATTTCCAAACATCATACTTGTAGATGTGATACCATTTGTTCTGGGAGATGCATACAGTGATGATGGAAGTGGCATATTCTGCTGAAATGTTTGCACCTACCAACCTACCAACCACTGTATTTTTCAAAATGTAAGATGGCCCCTGAACCCAATCTACAATTTTCTGGAAATTATGTGTACAGAAGATGTTTTAACTTGCGCACAGTAAAAGGGCATCTGCCCATTTTTCTGATGATCAGTACAGAGAAAGTTCTCCTCTTATATTTAGGTAAATGCATCGTATGTCATCATATCCCAGAAGGTGGTAGTCTCCATAGCCACTGCTATGAGAACCTCAAATCTTACATGTTTTTTGTAGTTTTACATTCCCTGGAAGGCTTGATGCCTGCTTGCTTTGAATATAAGTCAAATGTTGACAGGTTTAAAAACAGTAAGAACAACACATCTTGTAATTGTGATTTTTGTTTATAAAGTTTGTGGATAGTATGTATATTGCCAGAGTGAAAAAGATGGTTGCGTAGTCACCAGTGGTGACAGAAATTTTTTCCTGTCGCATATTTCCCACTTGGCTGTCACAGTTCGGATAATTTTACTTGGGCACCCGGAGTACAGAGGAAATGTTAAACCACATCTGGTGAAGTACAGAGGAAATGTTAAACCACATCTGGTGAAGTACAGATAATCTGTTCCAATTTCATTATATTGCCATTCCTGTCAGTCCTACGTGTGTTGCGGACATACAGTACAACACAGGAAGAAGTGGATATATATTGTACCAAATGGAGGTAAGACACACAGATGTGCCAGAAAATGCTTCATGTCTTCTTCCTGTGATCAAAGTGTTTTTCTGGTTACCATATTTTTGAAGAGGCGGGATAGCATATCAATATAGTGCCTAGGGTATGGGCTGGAAGATTCAGGGTTCAATTCCCTGCAGGGACAAGAAATGTGTCTTTTCTCCTAAACATCCAGACTGGTTGTGGGGCCTACCCAGCCTCCTGGGTGGATGGGAGGGGGGGTGTGGAAGTGGCAGGGTCATGAAACTGACCACTCGCCTTCATACGGTGCTGAGGTTAAGAATCAGTGGAGCTGTACCTTATCTCCTCCCTAAATTTTCATTGCTTTTACAAGGAGAATTTCACCCCTATTGTTTTACCACATTTTCCACCTATTTTAAACCCCTCCTTGTCATGCTACATAGGCATTTTCATTAGATTTTTGTTAAATATGGGCCATTATTTGTTCACTAATCTTGGCTCATGTGGATTATGACTGTTCAGTTGATTGCTTTCATAATGCTGTCATGGTGTTTGAATGTATGATTTACTTGTGGAAATGCATGTAACACACAATATTAAATGAGAGTAGATCATATCTTCTACTATTGAGTCATGCATTGTCCTACTTATGACATTCTCTTTCCAGGGAGGAAGCAGAAATGTTCCCTGGAAGTCAATCTTGACGTGTGTTCCTGTGTGGGCTGTACTGGTAACCCAGTGTGGTACAGCTTGGATATTTTATACACAGTTAACAGAGATGCCAACATACATGAAGAATATTTTACAATTTGACATCACACAAGTAAGCATTTATAGTTCATGTGCCAAGACTGGTGGTTCCTCTAGTGCTTAGCTGATGTATTCTCTCTTACTTCTGTCAGAGAGATTCTGTTCATTGTCAGAGAGTAGACAATGTCTGAGGTGGCCATGACTTCAGGTTTCTGCCATTTGTTGCTATAATGTCCATGCAGGGAGGAGCTGGGAATTTTAAAACATCACATGATAAATAATCATGCCATAGCCAGCCTGGAACTATTATAGTATTTTTTTAGATCTGAGAATAAAAATATAACCTGATCATTCTAATTGATATGGAGGAGTTCCTTTGTACCTGCAGATGTACTTTAGCTGTACCATAATGTACTGGTTTATGCATTTTTTTTAATACTGCCTGGAGATAATTAAATCTGAAACCTGCAGCATAAATATCAGAAATAGAAAGGTGTGTAGACATGCCAACTGAATGTGTGTTTGCATATACTTTGAAATGTAATTATATTAATGTAATTAATTAAACAGAAATTTATATTTTGCAATTACAAGTCATTGTCTTTTCAAGGAATTGTTTGAAAAACTGTTGTCAGCGAGACATTGTAGTGCTACTTCCCCACCCCCAGTTTTGTATCTTTTAAATGGGAGGTTCTATATAATTTTATATTATATTTCTAGAATGTGCTGTTGATGTGTCTGTTTCAGACTGAATTATGGGTTAAAGAACTGTTTGTATGTAAGAACTGTAATCTGTTTCCCCTCATATTAGATGATATTTTACAGCGAAATTTGCTCAAGGTGTAGTCAGAATGCATTATAATGCATATGTAAAGGAATGACTGTACATACATGCCTGTTTTTTGATACATGGAACAGAAATTTAAATGTTGGCTAAGTGAAGTGACAGAAAGTAGTACAGATATAATTGGTACACACTCTAAAGAAACACAGATGAAGGGTAATGAATGAATGAATGGCATTTGGGTTCGAGCCCCTCCGGGCCTGTTGCACCTAGGCCTTAAGACAGGCCCTTTGTGCCCCATGTTCTGTACTAAATTAGAGGAAAGTACCAGATGGCCCCTATACTTAGTTTCCTAATATCCTCTGGGTCCAAAAAGAAGGAACCCAGATGTGTATGTCAGAGTGAGGCCAAGGCCTCACACTCACAAAATGTGGGCTGAGGTTTCCTCCTCAGTACCACATTTATTACAGGTGGGGTTATGACTCAGCCCCATTATATATTGATGTCTTCTCAAGGTGTTATGTCCACTAAGCAGGCCAGTAACAACCCTGGATTGTGTCCTATTAAAGGATAATAATTTGGTCCTTGTAGCCAGGTCAGGGCCAGAGAAGAAGGGTAAAGTCTCAAATCAGAACATATGTCAAGTCCTAAAAGCAGAAATACCACAGGAGAATGTATTTAAGTTGTTAAACATGAAGTCATGTGGGTGTGCATTTGTTAGTAGGGTTTTTTCAGAATAGTGGATGAACATTCACGATGGCATTCGCTAGAGATTGTATGACCTTGACAAGGTGAGAGGGCTTGTATGCTCGTATGATCCTGAGTGGTATATCTGATACATAGCATGGAGTGGGGCTAATTGTATGTGTTCATAGCAGACAGTATGTTAATGTTGTGTTTTATGTTATTATAGTATTTCTGGATTGTGTGCGCTTCATATCACATCTGTAAATAATCATAGTGTCGGCCTTGTTTATTGTGTTCCAGAACAGTGTGCTCTCTGCGCTACCATATATAACATCCTGGTTGTTTGCAATAGGATTCAGCCACGTTGCTGACTGGTTGATCGCAAAAGGTTTTCTGTCTGTCGTCAGTTCCTATAAGATGTTTAATTCTCTAGGTATGCAGTGAACAGCATTATTTAGTTTGAAGTTGATTTTCTGTGGAAATGAAGTCACGCCATCTCCTAACCATGCAATTCCACAAAATAAAGCCATCCAAACAATAACAGTATTCATCATTCAAATAGGCATATTGTGTTTGCTCTTCTGCTTACCTTGCACAGAAGTGGGCCAGAGAAATGGGAGAAATAACTTCAGAATCAACAACTAAAATATTATTTAAACAAATATACAATATCAAGTACAAAACAAAAGTAGTTCAACATTAATAAAAAATGCAAAAGAATTCTCAGGCAATCCACTGGGTAACAACAAACATATACAGATTACATAAAGACCTTACTTGCCCATTTGTCACGTGGCCCTCAGGATGAGCCAATGCCCAACCCGCTGCCTATCAACCAAACCGAATTACAAAGAGAAACACAAGGGCTGAGAAAGAATTTACGTCACAACTCACCGGCTCTCCAGTTGACCACAGATTGCCTGTCCGACCACCAAGACAACCCTAACTTGGGTAAAAGGGTTTGAGATTCAAGGACAAATTCAAGGATAGTGGGACAAGGTTTTTCTCCACATGCAGGACTTCAAATAAGAGGTGTTTATCTTGATAATGTAAACATAAAAATGTCCCTTTGCATAAGTACCACACCATGAAGGCCGTACAGGGCTGAAGGAACAGATCTTCCATTCTTTGCTTCCAACTGAATGTTGCAATCAGGCAACACAACTTTATGTTCAGTAAGAAAAAGGCTAAACGCTTTGGCCAAAAAATGATTAACCATCGTCAGGCCCAACTACAAGAATACAAAAGGGGGTATATGTTACAACTGTATTTCAGGTTGGAGATGTAAACCTTCGCAATCTAAAATACACACATAGTGCAAAAGATATAGAATACCCGAAATATATGGTTTGAATTTTATAAAACGTTACAAATATATAGTATTATGTGAGATAAGCATTTAGATATAAAATTCTTTGGTAGCAACATGTATATATTGCAGTCAGATGATCGAAGTGTAGAAGAGGTCATACACTATTAGCACTTTTTCTACATTTCTGTGATCCATCTGCAATATATGCACGTTGCTTCCAAGAGTTTTATATCTAATTGCCCCTGTCAGATTATTGTATTTACTGTTTTTAACATTTTATAAATTTCAAATGATACATCTCAGACATTCTGTATCTTTTAAACTGTGTGTGTGTGTATTTTTAGATTATGAAGGTTGAGGTCTCCAACCTGAAATACAGTTGTAAAATATACCCCCTTTTGTATTCTTGTAATTGGGCCAGATGATGGCTAATCATTTTTAGCTGAAACATGTACCCCTATTCTTCCTGAATATAATGTTGTGTTGACTCATTGCAATATTCATATGAATTTCAAAACGCAGCCGGCCACCTTAAAGTAATGTTTTGCTTCATTCATCTCAGTGGTGGGTAGATATGCGTGATGAACCTTACACACCAGCCATTTTATCCCCATGGATATAGTCCTCAGTACCCATTGGAGAGGGAACTTGTTGGGCCCCAAACTTGGTCTTGGTGCTGTTCATAAGACAAAATTCTCAGTCTCTTCTGGGAATTGCACTGCCCACAGCCTAGTCACTTTACTGACTGAGCTACTGATTTGTTACTGTATCACAAGAGTTACAGGTTTAATTTCTTGCATCTGTCTTTTCTTTCAGGTACAGTAGTACCAGCGTTGGGTTTGGTGGCTGTAGGTTGGTTTGGGTGTGATCGTCTAGCCATCTTGCTCCTCCTGGTTATTACAGGAGGATTTACTGGAGCTACTTATGCTGGCAATCAGATGAATCACATTACCCTTAGTCCACATTATGCCGGGACACTCTTTGGCATCACTAATGCTGCAGCCAATGTTTGTGGATTTCTTGCTCCATATGCAGTTGGTTTGCTAATCAATGGAAATGTGAGTATTTACACACTGCATCAAGAACAAGATATGCTGCGACTCTCAATGTACTGCTCTTGAATATTTGTTTATTTAGGTTAGGCTGCCCTGCTATTTTACAACACTGTCAGTTAATGGCCATGGTGAATCTTAAGTACTTACAGAGAGCCCTTTTGCTTGTCGGCCTCATTTCTAACTGCAGGTGACTGTGTGCACAATTTGTGCTGGAGAAGGTAGCAGTGGAAATGGGATTTTGCTTTCCATCATCGTCCCACTGTTTCTCCGTATTCATATATCATCAATCTTTAAAGTGTACAAATAGCCTTGACCAAGCAGTGCACTGTGGCACGTGATTGGTCACAGCAGGGAAGTCAAAGCTGATTTGCATGTCCATTAACAAAATTATGTAATGTCAATTCAGGATGTGGTAATAACCATCATAGCTGTTATTGGACTGCAGATGAGAAGCTGGGTGGCTCAGTAATTATAGTGAGTAGGCTATGGATTGGATGATTTAGAGTATCAGGGTTAATTGCTGATGGAGGCATAGATTTTCTCCTTGTTTGTACTGAACTAGCTCTGAGGACCAGCCACCATCCTATATAATGTCTCTTTCTTGGGGATTCAGTGGCTGCAACATGATGTTAATCAGTCACCTACGTCCACTGCTGAAAGTCAAGAAAGGCTGGAACTTTACCTCCAAGAGAAGGCCAAGGATCATGGCTGTAGTTCTAATTCTGTGCCTTTCACATGCACACAGTGATATGCTTGCCTTTATGTTAGACACAATGGAACTTGTAATCTGTATTGCAAAAGGTAGAAATCTGGCCAGTAGTTCATAGATCGGCAATATAGCCCTTCGGTGTGGCTTTTGCACACCATGTGGTCTTTAATTTGTCTTTTGTCAATGACCTCTGTGTACCAAAATGTTTGAGTGCCTTGTGGGGTAATTTAAATTTAAAACTCCCCCATCCTGGCCCTGGTGTCACTGAAGGGTTCAGGTACACAGGATGAAGATTGAGGAAATATTCATATTCAGATTTTATTTAATACTCTCAGGATACCTTAGGACAGTGGCGTAAAGTATTCTACACCGCAGCAGCAGTGAGCACCATTGGCAATCTCTTCTACATTGTGTTTGCTTCAGCAACAGAGCAGCCTTGGAGTGTGGAAAGTTCAAGGAAAATTAAAGATGAAAAGGAAATTAACAGAACATGTGAGTGTATGACTGTATACAAGGGAATGAAAAATGTTGCTGTTGTAGTGGCCGAGGTTAGCCTGGCCGCTGCTATTTAGGTAGTGTGACCGGGTTTGAGGATTTTAAGGTAATTCGCTGCCACCAATAAATTAGACATATAAATTCCTTCCCTCTGATGGACTTGTAAGAGCGCTGTGATGAGAGATGGGTCTGGGATTATGATGTCAGCAGGTCGGAATGTGTTGCGCCTTATATCTGCAGCTGAATACTATGCACATTTGAATAACACTGGCTAGTTTATTTAGGACCATGTAGATAACTATTTGCTAGTTCTGACTACCAGTTTGTTAATTTAACTGCCCAACAAACATCACAGTAAAATCCTTGTCTTCAGTATTTGCAACAATAATTCTATGCCCCCTCTGCAGTATCAACACAGGCATTATTTAAACAGTCACAATCTGTATATATGCTTTCAACTTGTCCTGCAATTTCTAATAAGGTTGTATTAGTTCAGTTACATATTTCTAATAAAATGCACAGTCTCAATAAGTTCACCGCTGTTTACCTGCTAGTAAATAAATTAACATGTCACCAATGTAAAAGTAACTTTAACAAAGTATTTCTGCAAAGTAGCCATGGAGGTATCCTCTCTGTAAGCAGGGTGTTTCTTCTTCAAGCACAGCAAGGTGACCGATGCTTCAGCCCCGCATCGCCAAGCTAATAAAAGGTCCGGATGCCTAATCATGCCATAATTAAAACCTTGGCAAAACTTGCTAAACTCACTCTCGGTGTGGTGCAGTACTGTTCAAAGTGCGTTGCTGGGCTGAAAACCCTAACTTCCAATTCCCACACGCCTGCTGTGTTAACACCATAGAGAGGCAACAAATGTACAGTCTAAGGTAAAATACAATAAAATAACATTAAAACTGAAAAACTTTTACAAAAAAAACTATTGCCACCAATCATTCATTACACTGTAATTACATTACTAAGAAGAACATAACATTTGTTTCAGAAATGTTCATTTATACGTATAATTCCTGTATTATTAGTTTACCCCATGATGCGACTAACACATGCGGAACTTGTCCGCATGTTATTGGTGACAAGTGTATTAGAGAATTTTTTTCATCATATCCAGAATAGGTTTTGGAATCCGCGGATACTCTTACTTGAAGGCATGGTTTCGGAGGCTCACCCATTTCTTTGAGTTATCAGTTGCTGCTGCTAGTGAGGTGTGTCAAACCGTGTGGGATGAAAGGGGGTTACTGAGAACATTACATTAAGAGGGGACACAGAGAGCCATAAGGACAATCAAAATAATATAACACAGCAACATCACTTAGTTTCAGTAGCAGATATGGCGCTAACAAAAAAAGCAACACAGTATAAGTATGTTTAACTGGAATGAAGGACGTTTGTTTCAACTAGCAAATACATAAACCACTACAGATTTTCTAGCATGCTAGCTGCCACCTAAATTCCAGACACAGCTGATAGTGTGGCTAAGTCAGGCCTCCCCAACCATTCCAGTCACAGTATGAAACAATTTAGAATCCAGAAGTGTCATTATAATATTATTTCAGCTTTTTACCTTTAGGTCTGTATGAATATAAGCAACATCAACCATGGTTTGATGAAGAATGTTGATGATTTTTAGATCAAAGAAAGCAGGCTAAAATGCAGTGGTTATTTACTTACTCCATGGAGCAGAGTCCTTCTTGAGAAGCTAACTGGTTCTGCAGCTAGTCAAGAAATTCCCTGCATTTTTGGAACCCGAAGGTTGTACTCACAAGTGCCCGCCACCTGTCCCTATCCTGAGCCAACTCCATCCAGTCCCCACAACCGCCTCCCACTTCCTGAAGATCCATAAAATGCGGTGGTTACAGAATCTAAACCAAAGTAATGTAGATAATCTAAACAATATAAGATGTGAAGCTAGTAGACATTTCAGGAACAAGACCAAGGAATATCTGAAAGCTCAAATTGATGAATTTTAAACTTAAAAGTAAGAACAAGAATATCAGAGATGTGTACAGGGGTATAAATGACTTTAACAAGGGTTACCACCCTAGAACTAATATAGTAAAGGATGAGAAGGGTGATTTGGTTGCTCACCCCACAGTATTTTGTCTAGGTACAGGAATCGTTTCACTTGGTTAATGATGTTAGGCAGACTGAAATACAGACAGCAGAGCCACTAGTGCCTGAGCCCAGTGCCTTTGAGGTTGAGATGGTTATTGATTAAAGCAAGAGGTAGATCAGTTTGTGCTGAGATCGGTAAACTGATTAATTGTATTTGGAATAAAGAGGAATTGCCTGAGCAGTAGAAGGAGTCTGCCATTGTACCCATTTATAAGAAGGTTGATAAAAGTGGCTGTAGTAACTATAGATGCATATCACTTTTATCATCTACATAAAAAATGTTATCCAACATTCTGCTGTAAAGGTTAAATCCATATGCAAGGAAATTATCGGGGATCATCAGTGTGGATTTCGGTGTAACTACTGATCATATATTCTGCATCCATCGAATACTTGAGAAAAAAAGGGAATGCAATGACAGAGTGCACCAGCTCTTAATAGGCTTCAAGAAAGCTTATGATTCATTTAGGAGGGAGGTCTTGTGTAATATTCTCATTGAGTTTGGTTTCTCCATGAAACTAGTAAGGCTAATAAAAATGTGTCTGAATGAGAGATATAAAACAGAGTCTGGGTAGGCAAACGTTTGTCTGACATGTTTGTTGTTAAGAAGGGTGTGAAACAAGAAGATGCTCTATCGCTGTTGCTTTTCAAATTTGCTTTTGAATATGCCATTAGGAGGGTTCAGGTCAACCAGGAAGGCTTGAAATTAAATGGTACACATCAGCCTCTAGTTTATGCTGATGATGCCAATATATTGGGCAGAAGCATACATGCTATAAAGAAAAACACAGCAGTTATAGTAGTTGCTAGTCAGGAGATTGGTCTAGAAGTAAATGTTGAGAAAACTAAGTGCATGGCCATGTCTTGAGACCAGAATGCAGAACAAAATCACAAAGTAAAGATTGATAATGAATCCTTTGAAAGGGTGGAACAGTTCAGATATTTGGGAACAACAAAATTCCATTCAGGAAGAAACAGAGCAGATTGAAGTCATGGATTGCTTGCTGTCAGGTGGTGCAAAGTCTTTTGTCGTCCAGTTTGCTGTCCAAAAATATAAAGATTAAAATATACAATAGTGTAATTTTGCCTGGTGTGAAAATTGGTTGTTTACATTGAGCAAGGAACGTAGGCTGAGGATGTTTGAGAACAGGGTAATGAGGAGGATATTTGGGCCTGAGAGGGATGAGGTAACAGGAAAGTGGACAAGACTACATAACAGCAAGCCCCTTTAACGCTGAATGACTTCTAAAGATGTTGTGCAGTGAGCCCTTTAAATAGCCGAATGACTTCAAAAGACATTGCAAACAGTGTGTCGAATTTTGGACGAATTTTGTTTACTCCTATCTGAAATACCACCGTGTTTTGGTATGCTGCAGGAACCTTGAAGGTCAGGGTTGCTCCGTGTAGCCAGAATAGACCCCCTCCACCTCCTAAACCCCTCCAAATACCCTGATTCATATGTCGACACATAGCATCTGCACAGTTATTTCAGTGAGTAATGCTGTTCGAGACATGGCTCGCCTTGTTTATCGCTTGCCCTGCAGTTCACTGTGGGTTGAAATATCAACACTGGCCTGTGTAACGAACTCTAGTTGTTGACCAGAAAGGTTGTCGGTGGCATAATGTACCCATGTAATTCAGACAAAACTAATGCTCAAAAAACGGAGATATCCACAAATATCGATATTTTCAGCTACAGGAGTGCCCACAGACTTGCTGCTTGTAGTGCTGGGGTAATCTGTAGGGGTTGTGGGGTAGTAACATGCGACAAACAGCCGTCAGTCTACTAAAAATGTCCTGGTCACCCTCGAATAGCCGGAATTTTTACACTAGTCACATGGTAGCTTTAGATCTGTTTTGCTGTCACTGTAGAAGACATATCTTAGTGTCATTGGGTTACTGCAACTGTGCCGAGTCATACAGAGGAGTGTAAATAAGGCAGACCTTGTAGGTATGTATTGCAATGGCTGGGAAAAAAATCAAACTCAAGAAGGAAACCATCATTGAAATTCTGTTTGCTGACACCAGACTCAGAATAAAAAAATGTTTTCTGACTCAAGAGTCGCAGTAACAAACACTAGCCAGCGAAATCATCCACCCAACTGCCCTGTCGTCCATGTTCTTCTCATGGCCAGAGAAAGGGCGCAGTGTATAAATGCGCCAGATGTGATGTGGGCCTGTGCATGATGCCTTGTTTAGTGGAATATCACACCAAAGTAAATTTGTAAATCACCCCAATTGTGAATACTGTGTGTCATGATAAAACAGTGATCCAAGGTGCCACAGACCTTCTGCAGCAACCAGAATTATGTGA
>JGI20166J26741_11486251_pt1 | contig 12949 bp, 7 predicted proteins | sample TergutCu122P5_FD_26741 | JGI IMG/M metagenome (IMG submission 26741)
CTACACTGAAGGACAGTAAAACTTCGAAACATGTATCTATTTTGTATCAGTTGTAAATAAATAGTTGCCACTATTAAAGTTCCAACCCTCGTATATAGTTAAATAAGCACTAAATCTGTGTTATTCGCACGGAAGGTCTGGGTCGTAATAAGGTACGGAATCTTTATCATTTGCCCTATTTTATTTTTATACTGAATTAGTTTTCTTAGGAACATTATACATTTCGATTTCAGGTTAATGTCAATCACAATTAGGCTGTACCCTAGACTAGCGTTTCCCAACCACTCTTCTACGGAGGAATCCCAAGTTGTTGCTTCATATCCGAAGAACCCCTCACTACGGAAATGTTTGCAGGCCAGAGAAAATTGACAGCAGAAGTGCTATTAAGCTTATGCCAAAATATTCTCAATGAAATTTAGTTATAAAGAGCTTTTATATATATACATCAGCTTACATTTCAAGAAAAACCTGAAGCATTTTCCTTCTTTTTTTTTATTATACAATATTATTAATATAAAAACAGCATATTCCGGAGATCACTCCAGTATTGCAAATTTCAGGACAAAATTTCCCACGGCATTCCGAGGAATATTTGAAATCTACGTCGGTATTTCAAAATTGTTATCTGTTTCTTCCACGAATTCTCGCGACACATCCAAACATGTTCTGATGAAACCAGCTTAGAAAACGCTGTACTAGACAGCTGCAGTCTAAAACCATACCCCACGTCATTTAGTTTTAGCGTAGACACAATATGCCACATGTTACAGAAACCCGTCGAATAGATTCAGAGACAAAACTTGGGAACAAACGGACAATAATAACAGACACAACTTTCCTATATGCAATGATTCAATTTTGTGTATTTCTCAAAATTAACGCTTAATAAATTAAACCAGCTGTAAGCTACGTAAAGCCGTAATTAGTAGCATTTAACTTGTGACACCAATCACTCCGCAAATGCACTGCATCCAGGTAACAGAAGGAACCGAACTTACCTAGGTTTCATTTCCACAGCAAACGGGTGCCATTTTGAAACACAGAAATAGATTGCCCTGACTACTCACACTAAGATCTTCGAGGTGTGCAGAGGGGGCTGGATTTGCGTTCGATAAATAAGATCCTGGAACGATCCCATGCGAAGAGAGAGGAAGCAGGGAAATTGCCACTAACCAAAGGGATACTGTTTAGTTTAGAATGTAGGAGCCGCAAATAATTTTCTAAGCTATATTTATGCTGTGATTGTATTTTTGTTTCTTCTATCCCCTCTCCGGCGATCTCTTCATTTTAACCAGCCAACCTCCTGTTGCCATTCAGTAGAACAGCTGTCGCGAATAAGCCATCAGTTAAACACACGCTGCACAAGGCCTCACATTGTTGCTGCAGTTTAACACCCTCCACCTTCATGAAGGACTGTGTTTGGCTGATTACAACAGAACAACTTCGTGCTAGTACGCTACCATTTTCATAAATGTTACAAATAAAGGCAAAGGTAATAACCCATTGCCAGGTTGATCTCCAAAACGAACAAAACGGAAAGCATGGAAGAACCAGTACACTCCAAGCAGAAATCTGAAAACTACTTATTCGCTCGATTAGAGGTACATTCGACGAAATTTTATACTTTACTGTCCCGTCATCTGTGTCATTCTAGAACTTGTCCGAGAGGGACAAAACCTATACAGCACAAGACACACATTTGTTTGCCCCATCTAAATTACAGACCGTACGACGGCTTATAACCACGTATAACGTAAAAAAAAAGTAACACGAAAACCATGATAAATTTTGACAATTAAGCAATACATACTATACTATTATAAATTCCATAAATCTAAACATGACATTTCATCCTCCTTTTGTCAATAATAAAAATTATAAATTTTTGTTTTGTGCATCCTGTTGCGAATTCACACAATAAGGGAAAATAATACACAGACAGTCTTTCATAACTCAATATTTATAATTACTCGTCACTTAATACAACATGTTCCGGCCTCGACAACTACCACCATCGGGTACTACCATTTAAAAACACCTTGAGGAAACATAACATTGCACAAACATCATGCCGGTTGTAGGCAGGAGTACTGGCCATTTTCTAAGCAACATATTTAGCAAAATATTTTATAGAGTTCTGGTTATTTTATAATAATAATCTTTCCGGGAATCCGGAATTTTATTTTGAATGTTGATTTAAAGAATGAGATCTCATTTTACTCTCGACTTGATGACTGTACAATTGTATTTCTCCTCAAGGTGTTTTTAAATAGTAGTGCCTGATGATAGCCGTTGTTAAGGCATGTTGTGCTGAGTGACGATTAATCATAAATATTGAACTCTGACAGACGATCTGTGTATTACTTTCTTTTACTGCATTATAATTATAAAATAATAAAATTATTTTATAATTCTGATAATTACAGCCTGATGGCTGATCTACGTAGCCGAAACATGTAGCTGCTGTCACCATCGCTACAATGAAAGTTGTGTATTGAAGGGTCCTATTTCTGTCATTGTGTAAAATTATATACAGGATATTGTAATAATGCTATTATTCAATCCGGAAAAATTACGATCAGCAAACATAAGCATATACCCTTACGTATAAGGTAATAATACTAGCTATAGAAGGTAACCAATATATGAGTAAGTAAGGCGTGGGAAGTTGTTGGATTTAAAACAAATCCATGCACAATTAGCTCACTAAATGAGGCAGCCTCATATCCCAGAAGAAAGTATTCCTTAACCACATCTTGTCAAAACTTCAGAATTCTCAAATCGACATGTTGTATACACCTTTAATTGCCGATAAACAGGCATGCAATTTTCAGCTTCAGAAATGAGATTGCTCAGTTTAATGATTACTAAGATTCTGCACCAAGAGAGATAATTCATCCAACTCATACAGTACAACGTTCAACTTTCTTAATGTTTTTCTGACCGTGCATCATGAATTGACTATACATTAATTACCAATTTGATGCACTGATTATTATTTATTCATAAATAATAATCAGTGCATCAAGTTGGTAATTAATGTATGTTCAACTTTCTGTTTCAATGAAACACGAAGTATCACTTACTGGTTTAAACAACAACTGATCTAGAAAAGTGACGACAAATGGTTCAATCTATATACTCGGGCTAATAAAAGAAAACAATTAACGAATTAATATCAATTCAAGCGAAATTCATTTGCATAATTTCCGCTACTATAAACTCGGACTACGTAATATTTGTGAGACAGTCGTACAATCGCCTTTAGCAATCGAAAAGGCAAATTAGACAGTTCCCACCTCTAGCCACAATTTTCGTATTTAAACACTCAAACTTGATCTTCTCTTATAGTGACAGAACACATTTGACTTCCTTACTCTTTACCTTTATGTTACACACACAACGGGATGCCTCAACTCAAGATATTTCACATCCAATGGAAAAACAGGTACAATAAATTATTCAATGGCTTGGTGTGTTTTAATTTTTACCTTGCTAAATAGAAGAGTACATGCAGGATACTCTGAATCTAGTGATATTAAGCAATTTCCGAATTTAATTTTCTCTAATTGCTTTTCGAAAACTTTGAACTTTGTCGCAGTACCTAAGAATTTAATATCCGTATTTATAATATAATTTTGGCCAGTGCAATTGTCATTAATGATATACAAGTAGTATAAATGCCATTTGATGTGTTCCATATTCCGTGCATTAATTATATGCTTCAAATGTATTAAAGAACAACAAATGCACTCTAATTTTATTGATGTACTTGTAAGTGCATCAATAAAATTAGAGTGCATTTGTTGGTCTTTAATACATTTTGGACAGTTGACTATAAACTTTTGAGATGTTTTAAAATACCAAGCATGTTTAGTTCGCAAGCAGCGGTTATTTGAAATATGAAATGCAGTTTTAAATATGGGAATTTGTAATATGTCTTACAATTATGTCTTTTGTCTACATGCAATCCCGTAAGACTCTTCCTTAGTATTTCAGTTTACTTCCAGTGTACACTATCCACAGATCATTCATCATCGTTCAATGATTCTGGTTACAGAGCAGGAAATCAGTTTATCTCAGTATTGGTGGAGATGTTAAACCTAAAGTTGCTGCTGCTGTTGGTGATAATATAAAAGGTAAAGTAAAGTTCACCCTAGAACAGGCCATGAAGGCCCAGAGGGGGAGTAGGGGTATAGACCTACTCTTTCTTTAACCTCGGCGCTAAATTGGTGTGCGTGGTCAAAGCCACGGCCCGACCGCTTTACCCCCGAGAATGACACGGTATCCATTGTATAGCAGGCTGGACGGGCCCCACGGCCTGTCTGGACGGGTACGGAACATCTCGCCCCTACCGGACTTCGATTCCTGGACGGTCCAGCCCGTAGCGAGACGCTAAACCGACTGAGCTATCCCAGCCCACGATGATAATATAATAAATATATTTTTGAAACCTTTATCCTTCTGTTAATTATCTAGTTTCATGTGCCAGCAAATTCCCCTCTCATAAACACTACAGAGCTAAGAATTGAATTTGACGAAACATATATAGGCCCACAGTCCAAAACTGATAGAACTCATTAAATTCGTGTATCGTGGATGCCCAGGTTTTTTCGGAAAAAAAAAAAATCTTAGCAGCAGCAGAACTGACTTTGTTCATACGCATCTTAAGCATACTTGAATTGTGGAAACGAAGAAAGAACAAGGCTTACCCTTGCTACGTGGAATTCAAAACACAAAATAACGTCCACTAACAATTTAAACGGGATTGTGCTACGAATTAGTTTATCTTACAGCAAAATTTAATGGATATTAACGAACCATTTGTGTCCAAAAAAAGGAAATATTTTAAAATTTTAACGTTGTAAATGTGAACAATTAAATGTTTCTATTCTTAGAATGGATACAAATTTATGAGCAGAAGAATATAACCCATTTTGAAATAACGTGGGACAGATGTATTCTGGTTACAACGCACGCTTTCCCACAGATACTGAATAGCATGGTTCTAGAAAGAATAATGAAGATTCAGGGAACAGGAAGGAAGTAATGTTCATTGTTTACCTTTGTTGAAGTGCAGGACGGTGCCTTGTTTGTGAAACTAGGTTCTCTTTTTGTCTCATTGTTTCAATTGTTGTAATCAAACAGCTGAAATTCACTTCAGCAATATTTAAGCCAAGCATTAATTTCAGTGGTATGCTTTTATGTAAATTTAAGCACACAGTAGGCCTCAGTACCGGCTGTGTTTGTCGTGTCATTCAAGTAGGATATTCAGCGTTCTAAAACAATATCGCTTTTCATTCGGAATAAAAACATTTTGTTGTCTACTGTATAAAATATTTGACTTTTGTAACATGTTTTTAAGAAGGTAGCTCAGTCAGTAAGCCTGAAAACAATTGCAGAAACTGGCTGTTTTGGCACCAAGGGGGGCCGTGCCTCGGTATTGTTCCGGATTTATGTGTGGCTTAGGTAAGATCTGGGCCCCTCTTCTCTCCCCTCCTACACAGTCGTTACACCGCTACACATTTTGCTGGTGTAAATAACTGGGATGGCCTTTTGGAACGGAAATTACAGTCAAGCTGGTTTATTTCCATGAAAGCCTTCAACTGCTACAGAAATGGTAGTCCAAATTACAAGAAATGAAAGGCATTTCAACGTGACGTTCCATATGTTAAGATGTAATGAGTCGTGGGATAGCGTTAACAGATTTCACATGGCGATTGGAAGAAATATGCCATTAAGTCTCGATTATTCGTAAGAGGATTTTCCAGTGTGCATATAGTGTGAGGAGTAAAATACAGTTTGGTAGTCAAAGTTTTACCAAACAAGTAAGCCAGAAAAAATTCGCTTGTTCCTGTGCTATGAACTGACATCTGAAGCTTCGTGCGGTAGGTAATTATATATGAGAGTGATACAGGACCTTTTCTGTTTTAACCTCAACACTTGTGTCTTCGCTATGAAATAGGTCTCAGTGATGTAATATTACCGAACCTTAACTAACCTAACCTAACTAATTTACCGTCACCTAACCTAGCATAATCTAAATTAACACAACCAAACTATCCTCCTGAAGATGAGCACTTGAGGATCGAAACACGTACAGGAGATTAATATCTTATGAATAAATAATAGTCATTGCACAAAAGTTGGTAATTAATATATAGTCAAACTAACCAGTTAACCTAACTTAAACATACCTAACACAAACAACCTGGCCTAAACTAAATAATTTAACCCCACCTAACGTAACTTAATCTAAATTAACAGAACCAACCTAGCCTAATTTAACCTAACTTAAACTTAACACAAACAACTTAACCTAACTAATTTTACCTTACGTAACGTAACCTAATTTAACCTCACCCAACTTAACCTAACACAGCCAATCTAACCTGACCTAATTTAACATCACCTAAAACAACCTAACCTAATCTAACACAATGGTAGGATTTGCACCACGGAATATCCGTGAGTTACGATGGCTTAAATCCCAGAAAAATAAATAGACAGTATAAAATAAGAACAGGTTTAACTGTTCAAAGGCTGATTAATATATTTATGTAATTACCATATTATATTCATCTTCATCCATTCGAGTAAATTAAGCGAAACTGAATGCATTACCCTTATGTATTTTAAATCATTCACGTTAGAATTTTCTTCAAAGAAAGGAAGGTAACTAAACGCAACTTAGATCAAACGTTGACACTTGCGTGTTCACCGGCACTCACATCTCCAACTCATAATGTTTAATTACTGTCTTTTGGCACAATATTATAAAGCAGTATCTAGTACTCCTTCTTTGCATACTGCAAACCCGGGGTTCACAGCTATAGGCCAGTGGCTTATTACGTTAGTACAGACAATGTTATAATACCCCTTCATCCACACAGAAAATTGTGCGACACTGCTCCAAAACAACCCACAATCGCAGTTGATAAACCGTCATGAAATAGAGTAATAAACTTTCATTTCGTGGACATTTAACAGTGTAGGCTTAATATTATAAAAATTCGTATTGTATGGAGTTTTTGATTTATAAAAATATTTAAATTCTTTCAATTTATCCTTCAAGCCAGTAAAACAACGAGTCACTTCTCGTTCACAAAGCCCCTGAACTGTGACATGAGACCTAACCACTTATGAAACATCTTATTTATTTTAAATTGAACATATTTAAACATACATATAAATATTCTACCTTCATTGCTAGGCCTATCACACAGCTATTGAGCACTGCAAAAAAATCATAAATCTGTACTGCTACAATACTGTAAAATATATGTCGTGTTTACTATTATGAATAGAACTTGCACACGCTAACCTAGCCCCAAATACTAGAACGGTTACACTGGTGTGTATAGCTCAGACGAATCCATCCGAATAACCTCTTTCCCGACGTACAAACTATAGTCTTTATTACTCTATACATATGTAACTTCATGTGAATTAGTAGTATCGAGGTGAATTTCGCAACGTCATTCTCTGGATCGAAATTTTGCTCATTGTACTACTACTGTGCTTGAAGTAAGAGCGACGAAATAACCAATTAATACCAAACTGTGTCACGAGATGGCAGTAACTGTCACACAGCCCGACCGTGTGATGTCTGCAAACGCGGGCGCAAAATGTTTGACCGTAACCTGACAATAATAAACTCAGCCAGTACTTAAAGATTAGACAGTTTTGTAACAGGACAAATAACTAAACAGAAGTACTTACCTACCCACGAGAATAAAATCATAGCTCTGGTACACAATCTGCTGTGTAGACGAAAAGAACACACAAAAATCAACAAACCGTCCGCACCACCACGACACCACACAGTCCGAATACGTACTACCAACTTCACGCAGCGAGAAAAATTCCCCAAGCCATATAATGATCAGAAATGTTCGTATGTCAAATATGTACCATTTTACCATGCTAATCACTAAACTGTGACGTCCAGGCTAAAGGAATGGAAAAAAAATTTAACTTAGTTAAAAATTTGAGATACAATCAGCAGTGATTACAACAGATAATTCTGGTCATATGAAAGTTCTGGTCCCCTAAATTAGGCTTCAAGTGTTGTAAATGTTTTCGCTTTCCTTGTGGTATATAAGTATATATTATTCCCATTTGTTAAGCGGCACTGATATTAAAGTAAACTATACAGTTCTAATCTTAAAGTAGGTACCTGTGAAGAAGAAATTTCGATTTGCAGCTGACTTTGTCATTGGGAAGAAAAGTGGCGATACGTGCATGGCGACAGTGCATTTGAAATTTAACACAATAAACAGACGCGAAGTTATTATTCTTGGAGTTAATTTCTTCTGCTATGGGCTTTTCCTTAGGAAGATATAATTTTTAATACAGTATTATAATATTATAATACATATTTTTATCGATAAGATCACACGTTTTTTCCAGCAAGAAGCACTGGCGTTTCGCAAAATACAGCCTCATAAACATAACATTTACTGACACTGTACCTCGTAGGGTATCCTCTAACTCTGTCAATTGCCTTGCCCTCTGATATCCCTAAACAGTAAACAGTAAACTCTGCATCACCCCTCCCTCGAAACATACTTTTCCAGACTTAGTCAAACCACAAATTCCAAGGAATCCAGTTCTGTTTCTACCTAATTACCTGCTTATCTCTTTACTCGCATGTAGCTGTAATTAAATAAATCGCTCAATGGAAAAGAGTTCTTGAGAAATCAAAAGACAAAATGAAACTTATGCTTAATTTTGAGTGTTTAAGGAAATCTGCACCAGATCCGAATAGTCTCTAATCTAGTACTTTACAATCATTATCAATTACGTGTACTAAAATTATAATAACATCTTCAATATTGTATTAACTTTTATATAACACTAGAAGAGTGAGGCGATCATTTCTTGGGATGTGTGTCTTAGCTTGGAAGTTGGTAAACGTCGTTTCGGGAAGCCTATGAGTCCTATGTCAATTTCTTGCAGATGGGACCAACAGGCAGTACCGAAACGTCGTTTACCAACTTAACACCTACGCCACATAACATTCCAGAAGAGCAAATACCTCAAATGGACCGTCGCGGAAGGGTGGAATTCCCAGAAGATCATTTGTTGTGCAGTGTTTAGAATTGTACTAAGGTGTATTTTTTAATTTCTTATGTGCAATTCAGTGGCTGCAAATGCAGATTGAGCGACTTAAATACAAGTACTCCCACATATTTGGTACTGAAAGGTGTTAAAAATCGTAGCCATACTGAAAACTTTAATCCAAAATTGGAGCCATCTTGTGTCGAAGGTCGTATTACGCAAAATATCTTGAAGTAAACACGAGGAAATTATGTGCCCAAAACTATTTAAATTACTTGCATTAGAGGCATTTTGTGAAATTCCACTTTACTTTCCTTTGTTTCAGTAATTCAAATTATTGTATATATGGACAATACAATTTTTTTCATTGTACTCCGAGTACATTTATAAATAAACTGGTACAAGCAACAAATCGCCGAAATTTGCCACAGATTCGGGAAAATAAAAGTAGACAGGCGATATACGTATAAGGCAAAAACGGGGGACGTTCTTCTATCCATTGTTGATGTGGAAAAGCAATACGTGCATCATATTCTGAATGTATGTCTGTAGCCTTATTTATCCAGCATGCAATGCGCATGCGCCGTATTATGTTGTCATCTGTGGCCTGTTCGGCTCATATTTTTCCACATTGTCTCATAAAAGGCACGACTTTCGAAAAAGTTACTGAACGTAAAACGTGCGTTCCGATTTTCTGAAAGAATTTTGTCTGAAACATTTCTTATTCTAAGAAAATTCAGCGAAATTTAATAAGAAATGTGTATTTGTCTTCATACAAATTACCTGTTATTATTGCCAGATTTTAAACTCTAAACGACCTACGTACGCATATGCGACTGCACGCAAGCACTCCTAGAAGTTTATTTCTTATATTTGGACAAAAAGGAAATTGAGTGCATTTTAGACACATGCTAATTCAGTTCTGTTCCTACAAAAGGTCTTTTATTTCATAATTTTATCTTTTCCAAATACTGTAATACATTTTTCATAAACCATATTCTGAAATTTGTATACCATGCTGTCCCTTTAAAGATAAATGAAACTCGAATTTTCTCCACAGATACTCGAAAAATACTCAAATATTAAATTTTATTAAAATTCATCCAGTGGGAGCCGAGTTCTTCCACGCCGACAAACACTCAGACAGACAAAAGACGAAGCTAATAGTCCGTTTTCGTACATTTTTGAACGCTCCTAAAAAACAGTAACAAATATAAGTGAATTTCATTGTGTGATTAAGAGTGGGATAAACTAGGAAGAGGCTTCTTGTTTTTAGCTAAAAATTTGATAACACTTGCCTTTCAAAACAAGATCTAAACATGCATATCAGTCGTTATACCAATACGAGTAAGTGACTTTCACTGTCATACATGTTCTACTATGTAAAGTGAAAACACGAATCGTGTTAACAAACAAATTATTTTAAAAATATTTTGAACTAAGCGGAAACAAGTAAAAAAAATAATAAGATTTTGCGTTGCAAGGAAAAACGGCTTATTGGTAGGTAACCCTCTATTGTTAATGGAGGAAGGTGGACTGGACATGCATGTTTGATGGAAGAATAGAAAGAAGCTAAGCTCTGATAATAAATTATCACGGGAAAACTCGACTTGGAAGATCGGGAGGAAAACCGAAGAGTAGAAACACGATACGATTTAGGACTCAAATTTCGATCCAGCATCAAGATACACTGACCCAAACTTTTCTTCCTTTTCCTCAGTTTCTCAATAAAAACTGAGATAACACTTCAGAACGGCCCACGGCTGCATCTTTTTTCAACTCTTTCTAGTACACTGGAAGTTACTTAACCTGTGAAGTTAACACAACCTCTTAACATTAGTGAAAAAACAAGCATAAAACTATATGGCCGCATATCTTGTGCGTGAAATACGGTCTGTGTGCTTGTTAAACTGTTTAATTGTGTGTATACAAGATTCCTTAGTTACTAAGTAGAGTTCTATATGAAAATGTCTGCAGTGAATAGAGGACTCGCACTGAAACTGGTACCTTCCTATCTCATTATTCAATCTCTGTTGCCGTTAGATGGTGCTATATCGCGTGAAACTTGAGGCAGGCAGGACTGTTAAAACAGAGAGCATTGGCCTCCTTTTGCACAACATACAGTTCCTTTACATCTGCATTTCAACTAAGAGACGCAGTAGGCAGCACTTAAGATTTAACAAGAAAATTCCAAACAATTCAGCTTTTTTTTGTTCAGATTTGTTTTTGTTTTTTAAAATCAAATAAATCTTTGTGGGTTTGTTGTTTATATACCGTGATAAATGTGACCCTGTCACCACGGCATGGCGAGTCCTCAGGTTGCGGATGAAGGAGTGGAGAAGGGTAGCTGCGAATATATTGAATAAGCAGTTGCGGACAGAAGACAAGGGGTAGTCCTCCAGCTTTGGGGTTGGGAGAGGTGCTGACAAATCCTCACCTTAAGAAGTGACTTTTTTACGGAACATGAACACACACCTCGGACTTGGATTGATACTTGTGTAGGACCTAATCAGTGGAAAAGGGGCATGAGATTCGGTACTTGGAATGATAGGAGCCTGCAAAGATCAGGCTCAATTACAACAGTGGCCAGGGAATTAGTAAGTAATAAATTAGATGTAATGGGTGTACGGGAGGTTAGGTAGAACAAGGGGGGGGGGCACTACGGAGCAGGGAAATATAATTTTTCCTGTGGAAAAGGAAACGAAAATCATCATTTGGGAACAGCAGGTTTGTACACCACAGAATAGTGTCAGATGTTAACAGAGTAGAGTTTGTTAGTGATAGGTTGTCATACATAGTTCTGAGAGGTTGCTGGTTTGATATAATTTTTTTTTAATGTGCAAGCACCCGGTGAGGTGTAAAGTGATGATTCAAAAGACTTTTTATTAGGAATTACAGCAGGTTTGCGAACATTTTCCTAAGAACCAAATGAAAGCTCTCTTAGGAGATTTCAATGCAAAAGTGGGGAGAGAGAATATTTTCAAACCGACAATTGGGGATGAGAGTCTACATCAGGAAAATAATGATAATGGTGTTAGAATAGTAAACTTTGCCACATCAAAAAATCTAGCTGTTAACCGAGAATAGTAAACTTTGCCACATCAAAAAATCTAGCTGTTAACCGAAAAATTCTTAAAAACACCTGGACCTTTCCTGATGGGAAGACTGACAACCAAACTGATCACATATGGATAGACAGGAGATGGCCTTCTAGTATACTCGATGTACGAGCTTTCAGGGGAACTGACCGTGATACTGATCACTCTCTGGTGGTTGCAAAAGTTAGGGAAAAATTAGCAGTAAATAAACAAGCAGCACAGAAGTTTGATGTGGAAAGATGTAATCTCAGGAAGCTAAATGTGCTTGAGATTAGGAAAAATTATCAGATTAGGATTTCAAACAGGTTTGCAGCTTTGGAGAACTTCAGTGATAGCGAGCACATTAATAGGTATTGGAAGAACATTAATGATAACATCAAAATCTCAGTTAAAGATAGTCTAGGTCTGTACGAATTGAAGCTGTATAAACCATAGTCTGGTGAAGAATGTTTAGGTTTTTTAGATCAAAGGAAGCATGCTAAAATGCAGTGGTTACAGGATCCAAACCAAAGCAATGTAGATAATCTTAACAATATAAGACGTGAAGATAATAGACAATTTTGGATCAAAAAGAAGGAATATCCGAAACCTAAAATTGATGAACTTGAAACCAACAATAAGATAAAAATACCAAAGACTTGTACAGGGGCATCAATGACTTTAAGAAAGGTTAAAAAGTACAGCAGTTCCGTTACAGGCCTGGAGTGGCCCAGAGGGTTCCAGGAAGTTAAGGCTCCCAGATTTCATGACAACGGCACAGGATGGTGGTAAGGTTGTCAGCCTTACGC
>JGI20166J26741_11486362_pt1 | contig 12948 bp, 10 predicted proteins | sample TergutCu122P5_FD_26741 | JGI IMG/M metagenome (IMG submission 26741)
ATTTCACTCATGACGGGAACAGGGACGGTTCTTGAAATCATTACAACAACTTCTTTTGAACGTTGTAAGACATGATTAAAGTTAAGGTGGTATTGAAAGGGCAGTGGGTGATTTAATAACATCAGGATTCAAGACTAATGTCCTCGCTGAGTTCAAAATGCAGGACTTGCGCAAATACTTCCAACAATGTTGCAACTGCTGAACATGACGCATTAAGTTGCAAGATAATTACTTTGAGGGGACAGCATGGCCAGAGATGAAAAAAAAAAAAACCCAGGAATTGTCACACCACATACAACTAATTGTCACACCACATACAACTAATTCCATAAAGACAGCTGATCTTGAAAAGCTGAGCTGATCAAACAATTCCTCATCTTTTATGGAAACTAACAGCTTCATTAACATTATCACAAGAGACCACCAATCGACCTTATCCCAAGCAACACCAATCCAATCCATAACCCCAACATTTCATTGCTTTAGGGCCCATTCTAATATTACCCTCCCATCTATTAAGTATATGTCTTAAGAGTTTGCTTCTATCAAGTTTTCTGCATTAGCTTAACCCATCGGCCCCTAACATCAGGTATACCCATCCTGCAGTGTCACCCTCAAAACACCAGTGCCAGGTAAAGGTGACAACATTCAATGCCCTTCCTCATGCAGATCTCATTTAACTTCCGGATTTCTGCAGGTACCATCAAGCATTTAATTTCAGCGCCAAATGGTTAAAACAAGGCATCTGATAAGTCACACAGAAATTTGGTACCTACCCAAAACTGTGAAGCTGACAATAATATGTTTATTGTGTATGGCATATTTATTTATAGAACACTGTAATAGTAATGTGCATTAACTGCAGATTTTCTCCAAAAAAACTACTAGTGATGGGACTAAACATCCAGCAAGTCAATGTTGTATATGGAACACTTTTCCAAATAGTGACCACACTTTTGATCAGAAATGATTAAACATGCAGAAATATCAGTTATAGTCCTCAAAAGCTGGTGTTTTTAAACTTATAGCCTTGTGAGATGCAGGCTTAAATAAAGTTAAGTTAGCAGGTAAGTTAGGGGTGTATCTCACCTTTCTATAGGAAAGGCTACTACATTCACCAATATGTAACACTATACTTTTGAAGAGCCTATTTCGCACACTCCCAGCAACATATAAAGAATTGCTGATCATACAACACATTTCAGAAATTACCCCTTTCCTTTTGTATGACACTAGATAATGAAATTTTGTATACAAGCAATTATGTTCATTTTTATAAAAAATGAGCATATGATAAGATGCCCTCAAGAGTTATGTTCTGCCTATTGGTAAGCATCGTACACCATACGCTGAACTCAGCTCTCCTATTTACTATTGTGAACAGGGATTACCTAAAAACAAATCAACTTTTGGGTTTATAATTTCAGCAAGAAATAATACCTAGGCTAGCCACACCTACCATCCATGAGACTTTCCTCGCCATGACCCCACTACAAAAAGGCTAGTACAATAAAATTCCTTTAAATCTGTCTGATAATGTGGAAATCTTGACAATCTGGCACTTGAAGAGAGCAGCCCAAATACCAAAAGTTTTTATTTTTAATGGGGGGCCTCAATCAACGAAACAGGAAGATCTGACAGACATATTCAAAAAGGTCTCCAAGAGTTCCTGTACATCGACCATTGTGGCATCTCCTGAACCCTTGCCCCCACACTATCAACTTCTTCAACTATGATGGCCCCCGAAAACACAAAAGAGGGCCATGAACCAGCAGATAAAGGAGATATCCAAACGGAACACTCCTATGATTAGTTTTACAGCCCAAGTATGGAATTAGTAAGAAAAAATTACCTGTGTGAACTTAGGTCAGCATAGGTCCAGTCTAGTAATCCAGAATATTTCATAATCCAGCACCTGTCCAGTACCATGCACGTGGGAATAATGGTATTTTGATACATGCACCAAAGAGTAACACTAGGCTCTTAAACTGCCTTACACGAGCAACAACAAAGAAGTGTTGGTTGTGTGACACACTTCAGAAACTAACCCTTTCAACTAAATTTTGTAAATAAGAAGTTATGTTCATCTTCATAAACAGATAAACATGACAGTCACTCCAAAAGTACCTTCTCTGTGTTACAATGTATCAAACATCACTTGCTAAAATCAGTTTCCTTGAGGTTTAATGGCATGAAAATGATTAAACAGAAAACAATCATCTTCTAAGTTTATAATAATAAATAATAATAATAATAACAATAATAATAACAATAACAACAATAACAACAACAACAACAACAACAACAACAACAACAACAACAACACTGAGGAATAGCCAAGCCAATGTGAAAAGGGATTAAATGGGTAAAAAAAATCTTTTGGGTTTACAATTTCAAGAAGATATAACATTTAGGCTAGCCATACTACACATTACAAAATTCTTATATACAGAAATGTCAAATAAGCAATCAACAAAATACGATTACCTAACATGATTCTCCAGTAAACGTAAATCTTAACTAAGTCTCCAAACTCTCTTGCCATACCTATCATGCTGATTGTAATTATGTCAACATATCTACCATATAGCAAAATATATATCTGTGGTTCAAGTGGCATAGCTAACTTAGATCTGATATTTATATGTGCAATCCAAAACAAAACTGACATATTAATGGTGGTGGTGGTGGTGGGGGGCAGTGAAAAAAAAGTCTCTCTTTAGGAAATTTGTCATACTTCACCTTCCCTGTGAACATCTATTCTCATACTGTCTTTCCTGCTGACATGAAAAATGTCAAACAGGGGTATAAAGTCTCTCGTATAGAATCACTGAAGAAATTTAATATACTTCCTCTGGTTAGTGAACACCTTGTGTCATTACTGTCATTTGTTACTGACAACATGAAACAATTTCAAACGAATTTAGAAATAACAGTATAAATGCATGACCTCTGCATGGCAAACACTAATCTCAATAGTTACCACAAAGGTGTGTACTATGCAGGAATCAAATTATATGTTCTTCTATCTAACACTACAATCATGAAATATATCAAGTAGAGAATTATCTCTTACCTCACGCCTTGTACTCTGTCTAGGAATTGTTTCTTTTTTCTATGGAAAGCTCATAAGTAGAGACATTATTGTTCAGTAATTTTTGAGACAAAATACCCGCTATATTTTTGGTCTGTATTAAGTAACTTTCTTACATGACAATTATATAGTTGCACAAAGCATAAAGTTCATATTCGCATCATATTACATTATACCCCCACACTATTATGTTCTACATTCTTATACTATAAAGGGTCTATAAAATGTAAATAAATTCTATGACACCCTTTCTCATGGTGCACAGCGACCATAAAAATAACTTTTTCATAACAAAAATTATGTTATCAGCATGAGTATTCTTTGACAATGTAATCAACGCAAATATTCTGGTGCGAAATACTTCAAGTTTATGAAATGGATGAGAGCATAACATGTCATACAAGGAAGTTGTTAACAGGTTAAAATTTCATGAGGTGAAATTTGGTTAGTACGCTCATTTTAAGATCACACAACTGAACAGCTGACGAAATTTTGTAGAGATAATTTCAGACAAATAAAATTACAGATATTTTAACAAAAATTATTACAAGCGCTTATTGGATTATACCTTCAGCTCCTGGTGATAATGGGCCTACTAGTAAAACGTCTGGCGCTTTCTTCTATTGGACTTCTGTACCTGGATATACAATAATGCACATATCACTCTCAAAAACTTATTATATTCACTAAAAACATACCGTAATATGCCCCTCTTTAAACAGCGACAAAGAACAATCTATTATCTCTCAAACATGCAACACCTTTCTAAATCCTAATGGCGTTGCAAATCAGACATCCCATAATGCAACGCGGCCCACCATCCCACAAATCAAAGCAGGTTTAACAAAAAAGCATCACGTGCAGGCGCGCCATTCAAATTCAATGGTTTATGATCAGCAACACGTCGTTCCATTAACAAAACAACACAACGAAATAGTTGATGTGTTATCTGCGAAACGTACACAATTAAGGGCATTAAATGGTATTAAACATTACGTTCCACGCAGTAATGACTGATTAGAAGTATGTCACTGTAACTACTTGGGTCACACAATAATAGATGACAGCATGTAATGTAAGGTACAAGCTGACATAGGTGAAGATGTCTTCCTACTCGTTATTCCGAGGGTACGATAAGAAGACTTGATTCGACTTATGTTTTATAAGCCAGTTACAAGCTGCAAAATATGTCATACACACATTTTCAAATTCATTTAAACACAGGGCTACATATATTGACATATGAAGGGCACATAAATGGACAGGGAATGAAACAAAGATGAACTCCAGATACTCCTACTTTATTATAACATATCACAGTGACAGGGCAACTGAGCCATTGTAGTCAAACTGCCTTTGCAGAAAGATCTTAAACTGGCGATAATGTAGGAAATATGGAGTCATAAACTGAAGCCTACAAGTATTATATTCCATTTTCACCCTATGACATCACACTGCAACTGAACCTTGGGTTCACATAATCCTATTATGATCAGTTTCTACAACAAATAAAACTAAACACACTATGGCATACCAGTATTGGTATATCACATTTCAAATTACTCACTCCTTGGTCTCGGTCTGTCAAATCAGATTTAAAAATAGAAATTAAAATGCAAGGTTTCAGGGACAGGATTGGTCCCCATCATCAGACCTACTCAGTTCAGCATAATATGCAAAGATATTCTGAACCTCTGGGCTAGTGGAACAGCCTTGCCTGATGGGCCCAAATGAGATTTCCCTTACACTTTTGTTACAGAAGGTAAACAAGGTAGTCATGCATCCTATGCTTGCCAGACTGACCTGCAATTCAGTGAATTGTTGCTGCAAGGCCCCATACATGAATGGTACTGAAAAATTAGGCACAATAACAATAATAACAACAATACTTTTGTAACAAAAGTAGAAATTCCTGTGACCAAAATTGAATAAATTGGGACTGGAGAATATTACATAGGAACATCTGTAATTCATAGGGTAGACTGGCTTTATGACAATTATGCAGCTTGGCTTAAGATTTTAGTGCCTTGCAATCTCTGAAGATACATGCCACTGCCCTGTCTTCAATATTCTGCAGCTAGTGTCCCATCTCCACAAGAATGAGGAAATGGTTGCCATTTGCTGGATATTTGGCCATACTGCCTTTCTGGCAATGGAGTCAGTGATGGTGCTAACATCAAAGCTGCTTAATATGGAGATATGACATCTGATTGAGCTCCTTGCAGTGATGTTCATGTTTCTGTTCTTCGAACAGTGATGAACCTTAAAACCCACTCACACGGTTGGTTGGAGAAAACAAGAAATGCACATAGAGTTTTGGTAAAAAATCTCTTGGAAAGCAGTTACTAGAATGGATGGTGGATGTTATTAAACTTGATAACTGGGACATTGGTTGTGATATGTGAAGTTAAAGGCAGAGACTGAAAACCATATGTAATGGCTGGTTTCAGCCTTGTTAGTATTGGAAGTCTATAACAGAGAGTTGTTTCCTTCCATAACTTGCATTTGGTATTTTGAAAAATGTGGAAATCTTATATATGGTAATGGAACTGATAAAACCTGAATTTACATCGAATGCAAAGGTAATCATACTTTATAGCTGGAGGGAGGCTGTGATGGTTGTTATGATGCCATAAGCATAGCTTACCCTATAAAAGACCGTTTAATTTTATTAGAAATATCTATATGAATACTCATTTTAACAGTGACTTGTAATGTACGTATAACTGAATAATACCAGTCTGTTATCAATGGACTTTAGGAGAATACTCTTAAAACATTAATCGGAATGTAAGGTGCTTCAAATTAGAACTGTAGATCTCAGCAGGATAATAATTAAACATTCCTGTATTACCTTTCTATATGATATGGTGTGCCTTATGTGAAAAAAAAAGGTACATGTTAATGTCAACAGATAACATGCCTGAAGGATTATAAGAAAACAGAAACATCAAATTCCACACATTTGATGTTCCAAATCTTATGTCTATTTTCCATGTTTAGGTCATTTGAAAGAATATTCAAGTCTGTGCCACTGCAAGACACATATTAACACATCAATTTTTGTATGGTGGGTAGCAGTTTGCCCCTTATTCCATTCCCAAAGCTGGAGAACCACCACTTCTCAGCTACCTGCAAACGCTTAATCAATATGTGTGCGCTGCTACCTTCCATATTGGGAGGCCATCTCCTCCATCTGTCGTGAAAGGGAACCACTTAACCTGTCACCACCATCCATCCAGTGAACAGGCTGTTCTTTCTAAATTAGCACATAAGGCAACACTCCTTTGTAAACGAGACAGCCTTCATGATGACCCTCAGCTTCTCAGGTCTACGTTGAGACACTGTGGTTTCAGCAACTGACATATTCAACTGGCTCTCTATCCTTTCCTGCACAGCAGGGTTCTGCCTCTCCCAACTCCTTTCCCCTTTGCTGGTATGACCCTCAACCTAATTAAAGAGGGTGATGCCCAAGCACAACATTAAGTCTGTCAGCCTTCTACCAAGGAAGATTTGTGTAACTACTTCCTTCCTCTTACGATGGATGACATACTGTGTAAATCATTCCCCCACTAGTGTGGTAAGGTCTAAATTGGGTAGACCAGCCATTCCACTGAGACTAGATCAAGGATCGATAAGTCAGCCATAGTAGAACACAGCACACACCCGAACATCACATTCAACTGAAGCACACTCTTCACCATCCAACATAGATTTACTGCACCATGAGGGATGCAACAGAAATTGACCTATATCCCAAAATAAAGAGGGAGGATGGTCTCTGCCCCAGCAAGGCACAAAAGCTTCTTATCCACTCCTGATGGGGCTCAGACAACCTCCCTCTGAACACACACATTGTCCTTGTCAGCAGTCCCTTTCCAGTGGCTACCTTTCCTCCTCTCCCTCTCTCATATCCATGTTCCACCCGCATCCAGCCTCCATTGGAAAATTCCCCAGAGCTCTCTTTCTTAATTCCCCAAATCATGCAATGGGGGCTTACATTCCACATCTAAAAATCTCTTTCACACCTCCTTTCCCCAATTCTCAACCATCCTCCACTGTTCAATCTTCATCAGCTTCCTCTTTTCATCTCTCCAGGAACATGTCATCTTTATTATTATAATCTTTTCACATACCTTATCCTTGCTTCTTATGGGTGCTTCACCAGCTTTCATTCTTTTATCACTTCCCTTTTGATCCCTCCCAAACCCTCTGAACACCAAGTGACTTCTATATCCATGCTCTACTATAAACAGCCCTCCTTGCACTTATTGGTTTTCCCAGAGTTCCTGGTTATGCTCCCTTTCTTCCTTGCATGGCTTTTTCTCCTCCCCACATAATAGAGGTAGCAGGTTCCTCTAAAATGGTGAAAATTTCTACAAGACTAAGGAGCATCACAACATCCCAGACAACTATCTTCAGGGTATATAAAGTAATTAAAAAAAAAACTTGGTGTTTAATGTACAGGTACTGTTGCAGCCTTCACTAGCATTGTTTCACAACAGTGCTCCCAAGTACTTAATACTTATGCTTCTTATAATATAAATGCACTTCACTGTAATGCTCTGGACTGGTTGTGGACTGAACAGTCTGACCAATGTATACATACATACTTAGTGCTTGGCAATCAGTGACATACTCTGTGTTGCCAACAACACCAATCACACATCTGGGGAACATCTGCATCTATGATGCTATTTTAGCATTCTGTACATTAAACAACTTGGAATCAGTATGTTTATCACGAATTTAAGTGCATAAGTGGAGTTAACTATATTTATTGTTTTTTTCACAAATACTGGATGTTTCATGTTCCTTTTTGGTATCTATATAACATGTCATGAATGCTTCTTACATTATTTTCATTAAAAAAAACTGTGCTTCAGTTAGCACTGTTTTGCTTAGCCTCTATATTCATGAAACTAATTACCAGAGCTAACCTGAAAACTCCTGTACACAATTACACTGGCAAGGGTCCTAACTTTCCTTCACCTTATCATCATACTCTAATTTCACTCTGACATTTCAATTATTTATGAGTACGAGACATGATCAAGAGCTGGGCAGCTCAGTCAATATATGACTAAGCTAGATGGCTGTGTGACTGGATTCTTGACAGTGACAACAAATTTGTCTTTTTACCGTGTGTCCAGACCAGCTGGGTGGGTATATCCAGCCTTCTACTGTGGGGTACTGAGGTCCCTTCTCTCGAAGTAAAGTGGCTGGGGTGTGATGCTAACCATTCACATCCATCTAATGCTGAAGATTAAGAAAGAAGTTATACCCCCACAAGAAAACACAGGGTCATCAGGGTTGTAGAGCTAAACACTGGAGTTTACTAAATATGATCATTACTTACAATTCTATGTGTTCAGACAATTCTTAGTCTTCTTACAATTATTACAAAAGCACAACCAGCTGATCTGTGATCATTCATACAAAATGAAACGAAATTTGCTAGCAAGCCCTGCACAGTGGTTAAAAATAAGATGTTTGTTTTTGGTATACACATTGTCATAAAATTTGGTAACACTGTTCTCAGCAGTGTTACAATGTTATTTGACATGATAATAAGTGTGTTTCTAGTTGTACTCAAGACAGATGGATACACCAGGGTAGTTGAATTATCATGCAATACACACATCACCATTGCTGCAACCTGACTTTAACCCTTGGTGCCTGTAATAGTCTGTTTGGTAGCGAGGTATGAAAATGTGCACTACATTCTCCTAGTTGATGTCATCCAGATGCTAACATGTTTCAACAAATGTAGCAGTGCCTCCACGAGACATGAAGCGTAATGCCTACAACACTTGTCAATGCAGGTCACTCACGGATTGTACAGACACCAGCCAATGAAGATGCCACAATAGCAGCTGTGGAACAAGATCTGTAGAGAAGCTCAGAAAATACTGCACAAAAATAGGACCATCCCAAGTATGGGTCCTCAAACTACGTATTGATAATAAACTGCAGCAATACCACATCTCATAAAACTCGTATTTCCCAACGAATGCATGTGCAAGTACAAGGTGTCTGTGGTATGAACGTTTGATACCTAGTGCCATTTGATAGTGTTGTGTATCTTTAAAAATAACCATCCTACAATATTTTATACTTTTCTTTCAACAGGGAATCACACTATGGAGAGCCTGCACAAAGATTTTGTTTCAGCATGCATACATGCACATTCACAGAAACATGATACACACTGGTAAGAAACTACTTGTAAAAAAAACCACAATATAAAGACACCAATGCTTCTAAAACACAATATAATCAATCACCACACTCACCAACATGTCATGAAGTTTTCATTCACAATAGTTTCCCTCAACAAATCAACAAATCATACTAAGATCATGTAGTAACATCATACATACATTTGTAGCTTGTAAAGTGATTAAGGTTTTTATATTCATTAATGTAATATAATTCAATGTAAAATGTAAGTATCTACATTCACTGACACCTCAAGAATTAAAGAACATGCCCCCATATACACACCTCTCCATTAGCAGAGTCTAAGAATTATGGTTTTTATCAACCTTAACAAATCTGCCTTGAGGAACAATGGGTGGCCCTGTATAGTAACGAATCAGTAAGCTAGAACCACGCTTAAGTTGGTTGGTATGTGAGAGATGTGACCAGCAGTGAATCCATGATGTGTAAACTGGCATGTTTGGTGGCATTCCTGCAATCAACCTGCAAGAAAAAGCAAAAGTGATCAAAAACATAGATTGAAATCTAACAGAAAGGGTTAATATCCTGGAGCCAGAGCAAATTCTGCAGTGTGAGCTTAAGAATGTGGTGTACTAAATTAGTTATTAACTGTACATGTGATAGGTCAAGAAATCCAGTTAGGGGAGGAGGTGGGTGGGGAATACACGAACACACTTGATCATCAGCAATCACACAGTCCTTTGCTTTGTTGGCAAGACACCACAGTGAACATATTTGGATGGAATTCATCCCATTGTGATGTGACAAATTAGTAGTAATTTATATAATGTCGCCAAACACAACAGATTTTATTAAATCTAACATAGCATGCTACATGTTTCAGTCATCCTCAACAATCTTCAAGCATCAAAGTACATGAAAATAAAACCCAAGTGGACATACATTAAAAGTTTCACTGCTTCACCGTGCATTTTAATTCACTGAATCTTATACACCAACCAATGCACTTCTATATACAATAAATATTAGTCTAAAATGTTCATATTAAAACATTTAAAAATGCTCCAACATGTTTCAATCATCATTCAGATCATCTTCAGGGAGCTCATATGTTCCTTGTTAAAGTCACTGATTTTAAAATTTGTTAAAAATATAAAAAGTCAATGTGGTGATGCGGCAGCATAACTCTAATTGAATTATTAAAAAGCATTTATTAATATATTAGGTAATAATGGATTGATTTTCACAAACTCAATATCAATTATTTAACATACTTACCATTTTATGCGTGTGTGTGCGTTCTGTGTGGAGAGGTATGCTGGACTGGGTATAATTCGAGTCATGAAGTATACAGCATCTTTGCTAACTCAAAGATGGGATTCGTGTCGTTAACCTGTCGTTCATCGATCAATACTCCACATCCACATACGCTACACATATCTTAGAAAACAGGCATGAATATGGAATGAAAGAAAACTACAACTACTCAAAGCATGTCAAAAAGGAATGCACATGGATTGCTGGGAGACCCTCTACATGCAGGTATTCCATCAACAGAAAGTATTGTTCGATGAACAACAGGTTAACGACACGAACCCCCTCTTTGAGTTAGCAAAGATACTGTATACTTCGTGTGTCGAATTATACCCAGTCCAGCATACCTCTCCACACAGAACGCACGCACACACACCAAATGGTAAGTATGTTAAATAATTGATATTGATTTTGTGAAAATTAACCCATTATTACCTAATATATTAATAAATATTTTTTAATAATTCATTTACAGTTACGCTGCCGCATCACCACAATGACTTTTTAAAAAAAATTTAAAATCAGTGACTTTAACAAGGAACATACAAGCTCCCTGAAGATGATCTGAATGATGATCGAAACATGTTGGAGTGTTTTTAAGTGTTTTAATATAAACCTTTCAGACTAATATTTTATTGTATATAGCAGTGCATTAGTTGGTGTGTAAGATTCAATACGTTAAAAGTATTTTGTAATTTGTGAGATCTAATTTCTGAGGATGGTCAAGGACAACCAAAATGTGTAGCATGTCATGTTACATTGAATTAATTTGTTGTGTTTGACTGAAATATATAAATTACTATTAACAGTGAATATACTACCTGGAGAAGTTAAATTGGTAAAAATCAGCTTAAGGTTAGTTGTAGACACATTCTATGCATTAACCCTTTGGTGCCCCAACACCTGGTGGGAGCTGCAGACCTGCATAAAAAAGGCTATTAAATGCCATCAACTTTAACTGATGTTTGGCATTTTGATCATCCTATTGGGTGATGGGTATAAATGACATATGATGTCAGAGAGTTAAGCATGAGTTGATCTGGCTAAGGAGAGGGCCAGGTGGTGGACTCTTGTGAACATGGCAATGAAATTTTGGGTTCTGCTAAATGCAGTAAATTTCTTGACCAGCTAAGGTACTATTAGCTTCTCGAGGAGGTCTGTTTTACATACAGTAATGTTCTACTAACACATTCTGTTAAAGATAAAAACTGCATATAAATATAATGTTACTTGCTTCCATTAAAACAGGTTTATTGAATGTGCAGAGTGAAGAAAACCTAAATAGCAACACATTACACATTACAAGGGGGTGCTGATAAGTCCTTAGCCCGACCAGGAAGGAAACAAGCTACGGCGACCAAACTCAGGATTTATTCAATGTACTCCCCACGAAGCTCAATACACTTCTTAGCCTAATGCTCTAAATTTTGTAAACCACTCAAAAAAATTTCAGAATGTTGTCCGTCCAACCAGGTCTCCGCGGCAGCAATGACTTCCGAGTCAGACAAAAAATGGCCACCATTCAATTGTTTTTTCAGTCCAGGTAACAGGTGGTAGACTGACGGGGCAAGATCTGGAGAATCGGGTGAGTGATCAAGACAGTGGAAGCTCAGATAGGCCAGTTTCTTCCGGGTTGCAAGTGCCCGGTGAGCCAGGGCATTGTCGTGCAAGAACAAGACCTTCCCGTGGTGTTTCTCCTTCAAAATGTCCTTCAATTGCACCAACAGAAATGAGTAATTGTTGATAGTTTGGACCTTTGGAAGATAATCAATGAGGAGGATGCCGTCTTGATCCCAAAAAATTGAGGCGAGAACTTTTCCAGTGGATTTTTGCACTCAGAATTTTTTGGGGTGGGATGAGCCGCTATGCCACCACTCCATTGATTTTTGCTTTGTCCCCGGGCCATAGTGATATAACCAGGTTTCGTCCATGGTCACCAATCGTGACAGGAAATCATTTGGATTGCGCCAAAAAAAATTCCAAAAGTTGCTCAATCAACTGGAACCATTGATGTTTCTGATCCGCGTTCAGGCAATTCAGGACCCACTTTGCCGAGAGCTTCTGCATGTCCAAATCTTCATGAATGATGAACCCAACCCACTTGTGTGAGATGCCCAGTTGCTCAGCTATTGATTTAGCCAAAATCTGGCCAGTGGTCTTCCAAGATTAGCTCGTGAATTGGATCAATACTCTCCAGGGTGGTCACTGTTTTGGGTCATCCATGACAAGGCACATCACAGGTGGAAAAATCACTACATTTAAACTGGGCCACCCAGTTTTTGATGGTGGCATACTATGGTGCATGTTCCCCTAATGTTTCTGTCAGAATGGCATGAATTTCCTTCAGCGCCTTGCCT
>JGI20166J26741_11486473_pt1 | contig 12946 bp, 7 predicted proteins | sample TergutCu122P5_FD_26741 | JGI IMG/M metagenome (IMG submission 26741)
ACAAACGTCTCAGAGTTCCATTCCTCCAACGGTGTTTTCGAGTGCCACTCGCAGTACCAGACTGTTCCTTTCCCAAGACTGTCTCCAAGACGACTCCCTTAAAAACTATCGCTACTAAAAAGGTAAACACTGACCACGCCTTCCTCCCCCTTTCGCCATCTCAGCTGGCGTATCGGGTCAGAGAACCTTGCGTGGATGTAGGTCACGATGGAAAGTCCCTAAAAAACCTGTTTCCGCGTACCAACTAGGAAACCGCGAGCCGCGCGAACGGCTCAAGTTCCTGTAGCTTTTCCCCCCAGTTTACAGTAAAATTTTTTGTGGACTTGCTGTTTGTTTATTCCAGTTTTTTATTTTTATTTTTTTGCTACTTTAACAAAGTTATTTGCTGTTTTCTTTAGTTCTGTCAAGCAGACATGATGGTGCCTCATAAGAGGCCATGACTGCTTCCTTCTGTATCCTGTTGTATCTTATTTGATGTTATGGAAACTGATCTCTAACATAAACTAAGGCATTAGTGCACATTCATTATGTCTGTAAATATTATTGTCAAAATGTAATGTCTATATAATGATTACTGAACACAATGCTGGAAAAATGAATGTTTATTTTAAATATTTGCAGTCTGTATGATGGAATATGAAAACTTTTAAGGCTTAAATGGTTAGTTGTCAGTATGTCACCACAGAGGCCCAGATTCAATTCCAGGCCAGTCTGTGTGGAATTGGTGGTGGACAGTGGCAGGTTTTTCTCTGAATGCTTTGGTTTTTGTGCCTGTTTTATTCCACCAGTGCTCCATACTTGTTCATTTGTCTTTAACCGACAGTATCTGTATAATCACAGTAATTAACAGCACCATTAAATAACACATTTAATAAAGCAACTTTAAGTTACAACTTTGAGATTGTATTACATAGTGATGTCAAGCGTCCAGTATCAAAAATGCAGTATTTAATTCAGTGACAAATGTTAGTAAGGAACTACAGAGTTCAGCCCACTCATAACATGGATGTGTCATGAAGAGAGAAGGCAGTATGTTAATCTACATTATTTTAACACCTTCTTTCACAAAGTTGGGGCATTGAAATCCATTCCTTTCAAATTCCATTCTTCTAATCTAATATTCCAGTACCAAAGACCTATTTTAATTTGTGCATACTATGAACTGAAGCAATTGCAAGAAACCAAGAACAATAAAACCTTGTACTGATATCCCAACAGAAATAAAAATTGTTCTGTTTCAAATGGGTTTCACAAAAGTGCTGAGAATTATGTACATAACCATTACTACTGTTGTGATATTGTCTGGAAATTATCTATAATTAAGCAAAAAATTATGTTGTTGCTTTTGAGTGTGGTTTATTGAACTTTCCTGGCTTCTCCTCACCTTGCTAATGGTAGAAGAGCCCCTTTCTGGAGTGTGAACACAGGTGAGGTGCTTGTGGCATCCTGATGAGGTGAGGAAAGGGAAAGGCATAGAAAAAATCTGCACTTGATTTAGCAAGTCTTCAGTCAGAAATCCTCGACACATTAGTTCAGCACCTTCTCCCTAGACACAGAAATGTGTAAAATTGAATTTAAAACATTGCCTTACCTAGAAAGGAATAGTGTGTGAATTACAAGTTTTTGAATCCACACTTATAATTTCTGGATAGTGCAACAAAGTGTTGTACATATAGAGAACTTCCACCCTGTGATGAGTTGTGCAATAAACTGTGGAAAAACTGGCCTTTTTGCAGGTATTTCAAATTCTCTGGATACCTTGAAAGTCTGTACAGTGCAGAACCATAAGAGTGGGTGGGAAATAAATTTGATGTTTTAATCCATACGTCAGTACCATGTTTCTAAACTTCTGAGCCCATTACTTACTACAAGATACATGTTATGTGATTTGAGAGGCAGCTGGACTCCTCAAACAGGATATTCCAATTATTGTATCACTGACACTGCCTCTGTTTTGAGGAAATATGCACAAAACCCTGGCCCATACCTTAATTCTCAAGGCATGTGGAGGCTGATGCACTCATAGAAGAGGAACTGTTAACTTTTGCAGTTCAATTCAAAACCAGAGCATCTTCCTTAATTATATGAAGCTTGTACAGAGTCCCTTCTGGTGATTTTCATTGGTTTGTAAAAAGACTGGATGCCATTGTACAATACCTATATAAGCCAAAATGTGAGTTCTTAATTTGTGGTATGTAAATATAGCTTATCTCAATGAAAACAAGCCAAGAAAGAAGCCCACCTCATTGTAAACAACCTAGTCTCTGTCTCATACTTTAAAGTTTGCAACAACAATACAGAATGTCTTTGAGTGCAGCAGCTGATAACAGATAGATAGCATAACACTAAGCTTATCTTCTACGCCTCTCAGCCATCCTTGAAATTGTAGGAAACCCATCTAGATATTATGTACAGCATTCACTTTTATGCGAGTTAAAGAAAGAAGTCACAAAATGAAAGGAAAAGAGGACTGAGGTATAACAGTTGTGGGTTAGAATACACAATAATCAGACCCTTTTTATCTAAATAAATTTTAATTCTCATTGACACATCAAAACAATCACACAATAACTCCCCCCCAACATGCACACATATCTGGTTCTACAGCTACTGTGTGACCATGCTTATGCAATTATATGCTTTTATTTTTTTTAAAGCAATTTTCATGTGGATGTTGCAGTATAGAAAAAGTATGCAATACAAAGACTTATGATTCACTTTGATTTGTAGAAAAGTTTGTTGTTCCAATGCAGAAGATAACAGGCTACATACATCTGCACAGAGATAAACAACAACAACAACAGCAACAACAACAACAACAACAACAGGACAGTGTGTGCCTCTCATTCTCTGTTTAAGACACTTAGTTATCATGTCATTATATCTATTTTGTTGCTTTTGAGTAAGAAAAATTGCCATACACAAAGTTAGTCTGCCAAGATACCCAACTCTTCCATGTCTGGTTATTGTAACATACACAATTACACCATAGCTTGTAATGAATTCTTATTTTTTTGGGACAGATCCCTTGTTCATACTTCTGTCCAGTATTCAGAGAAGAAACACACAATTTAACCATATCAATTTATGTCTGATTATACAATACACTATTGTATATTTATATAGGCTTATAAAACAAAATGAAAAACTACAAGTTACATTTTGGTATTGTAAGTAATGATACTTTTTGATCTTTAGTGTTAGTTGTTGTTTTATTAATTAATCACTAATCTCTTCATGGTGGCATTAGTTTGGGGTCTTGTCATCAGAATGAAAGACAGATATGGCGAAGTAAAAATACAGGGATAGGACCTGATGGTTGCAAATCAAAACTGCGTTCATACACATGTTAACAGCACACTAACATCTGGGGAATGTTTGCTGCAGTTCAGTTCAGAACATTTTATATTCCCAGCTGCTGCCAAAAGTGTGAAGATTAAAATTTTACTTGTTGTTCTTCATGGGTGTGAAACTGTCTCTCACACTAAGGTAATTTAAATGGATGATGTTTGAGAAAAGGATGCTGAAGAGAACATTTGGAACGAAGAGAAGTGACAGGAACATAGAGCAAATTAACATCTGGAAGAGTGACATCATTTATACTCTTCTGCAAATATGTATTAGGATGATGAAATGGATGTTGAGATAAACGTGTTGTGAGTAAATATGGCAGAGATAAAAAAAAGTGTAGAATTACGACATTTTGGCCAGTGACCCTGAAGGAAAGAGACACAGGAGATCTTGGTACTGATAAAAATAAACTTAATATTAATCTTAAAGAAATGGGGTGACAGGTTGCATATGCTTTTATGATTTTATAATAGCCACATCACTCATTTTTTGTGGTTAGTCTGAAAATGTGGTTCACCTTACTAATAACATACTGAAATACAGACACGCTCCCTTAAGCAACAGTTATGCTGTAGAAGGTCCAGGGCAAGTTGGAATTGAGGACTCAGATAGTCTGCTATACATGTATACACAAGGGAGACCATCTGATATCCAAACCCCAACGCACTAGAACCTGACTGGCTGCAGCAGGACCACCCTGCCACGTATGTTATCACCAACCAGTACTCTTCCTTCACCTTCTGCTTTCACTCCCTGAAGTAAAAATGTGGCATGCATTTCAACAATGTTTCTATTTCAATTTTTGTCCTTTTATAAAATTGCAGAAGAATGAAATTTCACAATTTTAAATTGCAGAAGGCAGGAACTGTCTGTAACAAAACTATGTAACAAAAAATTGCAATCTGTACCAAAAAAGCTTCCCCTTCTTGAAGTCTGTTTTATAAACAATCCAGACAACAGACTAACCCAGTGTCAACTAATGCTTCTTATATAATAGAATGTTAACCAGAGTTGCCACCAACAGGAGGAATAAACTTAAGATTATATGTACTTAACCCTACAGCAGGAATAAGCAGAATACCAGATCCACATCTATTACTGTGGAACACAGCATTCCCACTCTTTATAAATAAATGTCTGACACGTAAGTGAAATTGTGTCCATTTGAAATGACAAGAAAGAAAGTAAAGTACTTAATTATTAGATAAAATGTTTCAAGTTCATGTGTAATTTTTTCCTTGAAAAATTAAGAACTTTGTTTCTGGAATCCATATCTAGTCAGTGGTGTTCTAATTTTTCCCCACAGGAACTGGACAGACCTTCCGGCTTGTAGCAAATTACTTGGAGATACAGTGATTGAAATTACAAAAGGTAGTGGAAATAAAGTGATTTTGAAGCAGAATGTAAGAATTCACAATTACAGTGCATATAAAAGTTGTATCTCCATCGTCAGTTTTGTAACAGAAATATCTTGAAAAATCAGTGAAGACAGGAATTAAATTGTATAATAAATTACAAAACCTATAAAAATGAGAAGAGAACTTTTTTTTTTTTTTAAAGAGAGGTATCAGATCTTTTCTGTTACAACATACATTTTACATGGCTGAGGGATATATGTTCTGTGAATTTGAATTTATTCACACTCTCTGAATTACAAACAGGTTAATACCTTGGATATAGAACAATTCAAGAAAATATGACATACATACAGTAGTTTATACAATTAGCTTAAAATTGGTTTAGCTTAGTTTATCATTCTGTAGAGCAGAGGGAATGAGCATGTAAATAATTCTGTAGGGCTTATTTAAATTGTATGGAGTTATCACTTGAAGTTTTGATACTTTGTGGTAGACTGTTATGAAACACCTTATGTCAAATGAAAGAGACTCCTTTCTTATATAGTGATAAATTTTATTAAGGTTGGTGAAAGTTATATTTTTGTCTGGTATTTATGTTATAGACTTAAGAATTTAATTTGAATTTATTTTGTTGTTAACCACTGATAAAAGAAGTGATGAGGGTATATGAAGAGGTAGAATTTTTAAATGCTTATATAAATCTCTACATGAATCTCTACTTCTGCATCATGTAATAGTTATAATTATATTCTTTTGTATTTTTAAAATTCCTGCACTGTGTGAAGAGTTTCCACAACATATTAATCCACAGTTCCTAATGGAATGAAACAGGCATAGTAAACCATCCTCAGTGTTTCCAGTGACAAAAAGGGTGTAACTGATCTCAATGCCTAGCAAGCTACCCTTAATTTGTGTGTAATCTATTCAATATGAATTCACCAAGACAGTGTACTGATTACATATATTCCAAGAAATTTTGTATCATGTGCTTCAGAAATTAATTTAACATAACTAATTACCAGATAAATTTGAGGACTATTTGTACTTGTGAATTGTCAAAATTTAATAAGAGTCTACTGGCTTTGAACCATTTACTTAAGGACTCATTTTCAATCTGTATCATTTTTTACATCATTGAGATTAGAACTGGTAAATAAAATTGGTTAAAATTTTCCATAATAGTTTTTGGTAAATCATTTATGTAGCGAAGGAAGACTAAAGAACCTTAAATTGATCCTAGTGGAATACCATGTTTTACAACTCCCCAGTCTGAATATGCATTATTGGAATTTTTATCTCTACTCTTTGACACCTGTCTCTAAGGTATGGTTTGATCCATGCATAAACTTTGCCAGTTATTCCATAGAAATTTAATTTGTACAGTAAAGTATCATGGTTAACAAAATCAAAGGCTTTTGCTAAATCACAGAAAAATCCCTCCCACAATTAATTTGTCATTAAGAACATGAAATTTCATTAATTCATAGGTAGCTTTTTTGGTTGTCATATTTTGCCTAAATCCAAATTTTTCTTCAAATAATATGTTATTATTTAAGTGTCCAAGTAGTCTATTATACATAACCTTTCAAAGGCTTTTGAAAATGAAGTCAGTAGATATACGGGCCTGTAGTTAGAAATACAATTTCTCTCCCCTTTTTATATAATGTTTTCACTACAGAGTGTTTTAAGCACTGAAGAAAAATTTGTGATGCTAAAGATGTATTACATACATTATTTAAAGGTGAAATAGTATAAGTTCAGCTTATTTTAAGTAAATTAGTAGGGTTTTAATATAAGTGTATTTATGCATTTTTGATATTGTAGTGTTTAGTTATATATTTGTGAATGTCAGCTGTGATTGATTGATTGAAACTGATGAGTACTGTGTCACCTGACTGGAGAGGATGAATAATAAAGTGAAGGGACGGCATGGATAGCCCTTCTGCCCTCCCTGCAATATTATCAAACATAATTGATTACTGGCTTACAACACAAAATTTAATTAGTGCAGTATCATTGTATATGCCACCAATACATTTACAGGAGGGTGAGAATCTGTTGTCAAAATATTTACGTTGTTAGTTTGAGGTTAGATTCTTGTGTTTTAAATGTCACAGGATATGGGGCAAACTTAGCCATGTTACTCTTCTTTTACCAGGCTATAGGACTGAGTACTTTCCTTTTGTTAAAAATCACAGTTTTCTTCATGTCTAGGTTACACAGATTTTTTTTTCCTGTTTAAAATGATCATTGTGTCAAAATTATCTCAGCTTTTAAATCAATTGTCTTTGTGCTTATTAAACACCATGCTATGGGGGAATGGAGGTACATCTCCATGCATTCTTAACATTGGCAGTAGATGGTAATGATTGGTCAGCTTCATGTCCGAGACACTTGGCCTCAGAGAACGAGCCCCCAGTACCAACTGGATGGCCCTCAGTTTTAGACACGGCAGCAGTGAGCAAAATCTGTGCCCCTGCCTGGAAATGAATCTAGATGCCTGATACATAGCCTAGTCACTATACTGACAGAGCTACACCAACTCTTATCTCATGTAATTAACTGATTAACTGACAGCATGTAATAATATAGTGTTTCATGCACAGTATAGACATTTTTTCCCAAACAGATTTAAAATTACATGAAGTCATGACCTACTGCTGTATGTAACCTGGCAATTATTCTGGTTTTTCACATCAGAAAGATAGTTTTGTTATAAATGGCTTTATCAAATACTAAGAACTTTAACAAATAATTTGGATGTTTAAAGCATGTGATTTAAAACTGACCAGTGTCATCTGTATAAAACTTACTGTGATTTCAAAATTCTTAAAATTTAGAACCACCATCCTGCTGTAGGGTTTTATGGGTTCTGCACAACCCAGACCTTACTTGACACCACACAAAACATTCCACAATGCACATAAATCAACACCCTGTGGAAACACTGTATGAAAATACAAGAACCTAGATTTAGAATGTACAATCTATACTTGCACAAACCTCCTATAAGATTGAAAACAAAGACAAAAGAATATGTAATTTTTTCAGCTCATTTAAACAGGAGGGAAAGAATATGTTTGATTCACTAATGTAGAAGTGTCACACTACAGTTTAAGTCTTAAGTTAAAGTTCTGAAACACATATTTACTTCCATCAATACTACCTGCAAGTTGTATAACACGTACTTTGTTACATGACTTGTGTCATTTTTATCCATACACATGAAGAAACTCTCTTGAAATGTCAACACAGATTCTACAAGCTCTCCATGGTATAATATTTCTGTACTAGATATCATGCACTTACTCAACTTACATCTTCAATTTCTCACACTAATTGATATAAGAATTTTTATGTAGGATGCTGTAAACACAGTCATAAGCACTTGGGTTCTGTGTGAGAGAGAGAAGGGGGTGGGGGGCATCTTGCTGACTGCTGGCTTCTCAAGATGGAATCTGTCTCAAGGAGTTACTCAATTCTGTGACAAGTATCTCAGATGTATTATTCATGCCAGTTTTGTAGATATCTTGATAGTTCGCAGTCACTGAAGAGGATGTGGCACAGAAATGAAGTTCTGAAGTGTGTTAGGTTTATATAAGGATGAAATAAATCATGACAGAAGTATTAATAACTTTTTGAGAAAAGGAGTTTGAATTTAAAATTTGCCAGTAGAGTTAGAAGGGCAATGACTTCAACAGTTTGGCGATGTACATGTGAAAACAATGGATAGACAAAGGGTACCATGAAGGGTATCAGAATGCAAAATGAAATGAAAGAGGCTTGTGGAACAACCAAGAACAAAATTGTTCAGCCTGGTAATGGAACATACTGAGAAGAGAGCAAAGAGTGGGAAAGATACTGAAAAGGAGAGAGACTGGAGACTACTTGTCCACTGCCCTGTATGAAATGGAAAAAATGCAGTGAGGAGGAGGTGGCTAAATAGGAGGAGGAAGAGAGGATGATGACAATGTCAATGGATGGATGAAATAATTAACCCTTGTCCTTGCTGTGTGTAAGCCCTTTGTATTAAAACTGACATGATTTGGAATGTGTGTGCTTTCTTTTGTGATATAAGCTGCATCTTAATGCGGCACAGTTTCTTTCAATGAATGCATCCGTAATGTACAGCATCTTTTGCAGGAAAATATAGTTTTACTCATTCCATATGCTAAATTAGTGACGAAGAAACATGTGTCTAAAGTTAATGTCAGCCCTCTTAACTCGTAATAATTCTAGACACATGTAGCCCTTCGTATTTTAGGCACCCTCATAGTTATCTGTGATAAGGTTGCCTTTCTTGCATACTGCACTGTGTAGATCAAGGTAAAGGTAAAGTTGTATCTTTGCTTAATTAAACATCATGTCATGAATCGGAGGGTGGCACCTGAGCTCCATGCATTCATAATCTTGATATTAGATGAAGGTGGTCAGCTTAATGCTCTGGTTGCTATACCACTTTTACCCCTGGGATAGGAGGTGGGTAGGCCCCACAAATGACCTGGACATTGTGAAGAAGAGAAAATCTCTGCCCCTGCTGATCAGTGAACCCCCAACTCCCTGACTGTTAACTTGCAGCCTAATCACTACACCTTACACTGTACTTGGATAGTTTTAGAGGTGCATATCACATATGACTTGTTAAAAGGTATCTTTTTTCTTTTCTCTATTGTTATAGTTTCTTTCACAGTAAAGTTGTGGCTACAAATATCACTTTGTAGAAAGAACAGGAGAGAATGCATAGTTGTTGACACCATTCATGTAACAAAGCAAAATATTTCCACCAATACACGTCTTACGGTAGGTTACAACACAGTATATAAGAACACATGTCCAGAAGTCTTGAAAAGTGAATGAACTTTCTTTTCATTTCAAATTTTTCAAATAAATTACGAAAACTTCCAAGTGTGAAGGGGAAAATCTTCCAAATCTACTTCCATTCTAAAACAGTAAAATGGCCACACATAAACTGATTGTTTCAGTATGCTGAAAGATCTTTTGTAACACTTTATTCTGTGTTTACAGATATGAAGTCAAAATAATGGGATGTGACCAACAATTTATAGGCATTTGAAAATTTTAAGTTCCATACTCTAAGCTTAGTATATTACAGGACATGCCATGCTGTATATACAGTAAAACCCATGATATAAGATACACTGTGGCGGCAAATGTACAGAGCTGTCTACTTTCAGTTGGTTCAATCTATCAAATAAAATTGCTTTTTGTGTTGCATAACAATCCCTTTCAGATAGGCTCTGTAATACATATCCCCTGTAGGTGCATTAAAGTCACCTAGTATTGACATCCAAAACAACAAGCAACAATGGACAGACTCTCTAGTTCTGCACATAATCACAACAGCAATTTAGGTATTGGTTCCAGTGACTGAGCACATGTGTGATTCACGTGGAAAATAACAGACAGCTCAATGTGAGCATTTATCAGTACATTACACCTTTCCCTGTATCATAAATAACACTATGTATTCTGTCTGAAAAAAACCCTTTGTTATTATTTCCTTCAACACCATGTTTCAATCTAGCCGATCATCATCAGGTGTGTATTGTGTACAAAAACTTAGGAAAGGTAAGAAATGTAAATTTTTGCAAGCTCTCACAAATGATGTAAAATACAAATTACAATTGAAATCTCGCAAAAATTTACATTTTTTACTTCAGTTTTAAGTTTTTTTATAAAATAAACACCTGATGATGATTGGCTTGATTGAAACATGGTGTTGGAAGAAATGATAAATAAGGGCCGTGTTGGATGGAATATGTAGTGTTTTTTTTAATGTACTCGTATTTCTGTATACACAATGGGATGGATAGAATCAAAATTCACTGCATCATTATGTCAGACATGATTTCTTTCAAAATGCTTCCTCAATGATATGCAGAAGAGAAAAGTGCTAGTCACAAGATCCAGACTGAATGGTGATGTGTATCATATATCCAACAGTTTGCAGGATATGATGTCTTGATGGTATGCACAGGAAATTTCCTTCTGCAGTTCCTGGACTACACAACAACAGCAAAGGAAAACACCTCTGCTATCATGAAGAGATAAAGGCCAAAATGCATCAGTGGGTGCAGACATGGAGAACTACAGGCTTTTGTCCATTATAATTCAATATATTGGACATTTATGTTGAATTAATAAATGTGAGTGTAACACACCCTTAGATGTTATATCCTAAAAATCCCTTAGAGAATACATATTCATTTTGAGAGTAAAATTGTTGTTTTCAAATTTCTGGGCATAACATTTTACGTTAAAATAACAATTTTATTAGTTGTGTATAATCAACGTGGATTTTGATATAACAGATTAACTACTGATCAGATATTCTGAATCTGATGGATAGTGGACAGAAATGGAAATACAGTGGGCAGAAATAACAATTTACAGAAACCACGAATGATCATGATTAATTTAGAAGGAACACGGTGCAGGACATTATCATTTTAGATTTAAGATTCTCAGTCTGGTGAACATAAAGATTATGATCTTTTGGGTTATGATGCTCTATAGTTCAATGCTACATAGTTGGGTGAATATATACAAAAGGAAAGGTGAACCTTCTACCATAAAGGTTAGAAGGTTTGTTATTATTTTATTTAAAAGGGATAATTTCCCTTTCGTAATCTACCTTTCTTGTCATGAAAACACTTGAAAGGAACAGGTTTTTTTAAGTATTTTATATTAAAGGAATGTAATAGGTGCATAAGAATTGAAGATTTCCAGTTTTGTATTTGTCAGGCTCTTTGCCTGATGTGAATGCATCTTCATGTATGTACATTTGATGAACTATTCTTATGTTCAGTTCTCACCTAAAAATGTAAAACTCTTATTAAATAACAGTGAATAAAGATTCGGTATCATCATTCATGCCCAGTTTCTTCACCTTTGAAGTGATGCCAAACCAATCTGGAATATTTATTTTTTGGATTAAACTCCTACAGGTTTCAAATGTTACATTCCTTAACAAGGGTTCAACAATAAAATATTGCTCTACTGCTATCTTTTACCCTATTTGAAGTCTGAACTCTGACTCAGCCACCAGTGCTACCCTAACTGGGTTTCACTGTACCTTAACATCCTTTCTTTAATTCCCTCACAAGAAGAACCTGTTGACATCCATATACAGTTAACAATCTCACTTTCAAGCCTTCAAAATTTTTATACCTGAGTAAGTAAATTCTACAATTCACCATAATCTAAGACATAATACAAGAGACTCCAAGATATGTGATTTTGTTAAAAACCAATCCAATTTCATGTATTACAGGCATTCTTACCCCCCCAGTTACTGGTAGATACGCTACTTATAAATAGGCCATTTTTGTGTACAGTACTGTTTTTATAAATCTGATTTAAATATATAAACTGCTTGTTAAGTGTTAACAGTTTATATAGTATACTGTTTAAAAATATGGCCTCCAACATTTGGAATGCCCAGTAAAATGCCAACAGATTTGTTACTAATGGGTATAATGCTCCTTGTATATCACATTACCATGTAATAAATCAAGCACTCACAGACAGCTATTATCTTTCAGTTATTTTTTATAAATTTTCATATAAAATTTCCAGAGTCATTTTCAACACTATTCCATATGTACTTAAAAATATATGTATGAATGCATGTATGTATGTATATATAATATGGGCATCTTACACATACATGTGCAGCAGGTGACTGAAGATGGCGATTTTACAAACCTACAACAATATATTACAATATTCTGGGAGATACAGGAAGCTACTGTTCACTCATCCAAGCAGGCAATGAGAGAGAGAAACAAGGGAAGAAATGAGCAGGGAAACATCAAAGTCCAGGTATTCATAATATTTTATGTACAGTTGGCACACCTGCTGTTTGTGCAAGTCAATGAAAGGACAAACATGGAAGAAGAGTACCTTACGACCACAGTTTACTTACACAAGAGTTTAATACTACCAGCATCACTTGACAGTATTCTATTTAAAATTTTCATACTTTTGTGCAACTTTCTGGCACTCATAAAATTTGTACCAAGAGGAATTAACTGTTGTTTCATATTGTTAACATTCACCTGTGCTTTTCTAAATAAAGTTGGCTTCAAGAAAATCATGTTTGCTCACGGTTTATGATTGTTTAATTGGCATTTAAATAAATAATACTCAAAAATTCTGACCTAAAAATTAACACTTGTGATTTTTAAATTCTGTACTTCTTACCGCCCCCCCCC
>JGI20166J26741_11486584_pt1 | contig 12946 bp, 9 predicted proteins | sample TergutCu122P5_FD_26741 | JGI IMG/M metagenome (IMG submission 26741)
GCAACAGGGAATTGATGCATAGAGATCTCTACATCAACACACCCTCACTCAGATATATAGACTCCCCTTAATCGGTATAGAAACCTGACGATGGTCATTACAGGCCGAAACATGTAGTTTCATCATTAGAATATATACATCTTTCTAATTACTCGTAGTTGTGTTGTTAGACTACACTTTCCTCCCTCTCATTAGTTACACACACAACGGGGATGACACACCTTAAAAAAATATTACAACGTTGAAACCATACAGGTAATAATTACACGATGACAGGAATTTTAATTTTAAAACCTCAACATATGAAGAAGACTACGATTAAAAAAAACTTGAACACGTTTACTTAACGACTTTCTGTAAATCCGCTAAATCCCCAACATAACCAATTACAGTCACAGTGTTGTGGGGGGGGGGGAGACTCATTGTTTGACTAATCACATCTTGAAACTGTCACATTAAGAAAACCGAGAAAGCCATGTGATCATCAAATCAAGCTGGCGTTCAAAGAATTCTGGTAGGGTACGAGATAGACTGCACGTCCTCCCCGAAGCGTGACTTTTACCTTGATGTGTACAAGTTCTAGACAAAACTGTACTGTTGCAAAGCTAATGCCACTGCTGACACCACACTGTACACTGTAACCATATCTTATGTATTCATCTAAATACTCAGCAGCACACTCAGAAACGTTTCGCATGAGTTTGAATCTTAATGAACTCCGCACTGTATGTTATACTATTTTCAAGATTACCAGTCGTGTGGTATAATGTCGTGTATACTGGCATACAGATGTTTCGGAGAAGTGTGCTGGTTCCATCGTCACCCGTCGATACTCTGAAGATGGAGCCAGCAAGTTCCTCCGAAACAAACAACCTAAACGATGAAAAAAATACCAACCTAAACGATGTCATATCCCAGAAGACCGGAATCCTAATCAGTAATGCACACGTCCACTACACTGGCTTTTTATACAAAATACCGTTTTCACACGTTTGATAATTTAAATATTGGCTTTATATAAAGCACGGCATGGAGAAGATCAGCTGGACCGATCGTGTGAAAAATGAAATATTACAGAGTCAAGAAGGAAAAGTATATCCTATATACAATAAAAAGGAAGGAACACTACAGTGGATCGGTCACATCTTGTGTAGTAACTGCCTTCTAAAACATGTCATTGAAAGAAAAATAGAAGGAAAGACATGTGACGGGAAGAAGAGAAAGAAGACGTAGGCAGCTAACGGAAGACCTTAACGAAACGACAGAATACTGTAAATTGAAAAAGGCAGCACTAGACCGCACTTTGGAAGAGGCTATGCACCTGTCATAAGACAGGCTACGGAGTGAATGGATGTATGAATGAATGAATGAATTAATTAATTAAGCATAGGATAAACTTAACTGACAGCTTACTCCGCCCAGTACAGACCGTTCCCCATAATCGAACAAATGGTCGTTGCATTCAACGTCTTTTACAACCCCAAGGTTCATAACCGTGTTCACAATATCCTGTCCTATCCGCTGCATGATTAATCAAATCCAAGGTGTCACATTTTAATAGTACCCTCCCAACTAAGCCTATGATTAATCCCGTTCACAATCTCGAATATTTTGTAACGATTTACCCCGGTACTTCTACAAATGACTATTATTTTCCACTAAAATGAAATTGTTTGCCTGTTCACCGTGGTGAAAGACCTTTTCGGCTCCTTTAGTAACAAGGAACTTAATAAAACTACGTAAATACAATGTAAATAATAGTTCACATATAGTGCCTTCGTATACAAGAAACACCTAGGAGTAAATTTCTGCAACACGACGAGCACTGTCGTCTCCGCACATATACCACGGCGCGAACTGCAGGACACTAGGCTAAGGATAATATGCCCCACATGTAAGTACCATTCCACGTCGCACATAAAAAGAAAAACCCCAGCACAGAGCCATTTACCCCACAGATATACTCTCACTACTTGCACATTCTTCTCAGAGAGTGGAAAAACACTACAAGGGACCAAAACATATACCAGCCCCTCGCCAGGCACCAAAGTTCACAGCGTAAAACAGCCCCTACACAGAGTCACGCCAAAGGGAAGAGATGCAGACTAGCTTCGCCCTCCATTGAGAAAGACAACACCCACGATACGTTGTCCCATCCTGTTCCGCACCTAGAATCTGGTTCCCATTTACCGTCACGAGACCGACCCGGAATATTCGCAACGTAATTCAATCCACTGTAAAGAAAACTAATATAACCTACTATATACTAGGATGATTGAGATCTCATCATCATACATGGTCTAATTGGCATAATGTACATAAGCTCTAGAGATTAGGATTATACAGCCTCATGATGGCCACTAGAAAGGGCCGAAACATGTAACTGTTATAGATGCCATATTTGTACACCTGGAATAGCAATAAAACTTAGTTGTGTTTTGACTATTATTTACATTGTATTTATGTTTACAACACATAACGGGGATGCCTCACCTCAAAGTAATAAAACTACAGTCTTGGTTTCGCCGTCCTCTTCCCAGGTTCAGGACAGGACGTTTCTTTTATTCTCCACAACATTCACCTCTTCTGCGAGTTGACATTTCCACAAGGACCTTAATTTCGCAGATTTTTCTGCGACTGAAGGGGTCTTTACGAAATTGACTGGAACGAATCACTTGTCCCAATGCAGAACTTCCCCGCATGAAGATTTGCGATTAATGTGGCAGTGACTATGAAGATTTATTTATTCTGGGATATGACATCGTGTATCTTAGTAGAGGAACACCGTTCCCGTCCAAACGCTTGTACCACTACACAGCGTCACATAGAAGGTAGAGCTATAGTGTTCCTCGTCATGTCATGAAATTATGTAGGGGGAGCAGAAGTACAGCTCCACTCATTCCTAACCTCGGCACTAGATGGAGGTGAATCATCTTCACGTCTCTGTCATTTTATCTGCGGGAAACAACCCTGGTACCCACCGAACAGGATGCTGGGTGGGCCCCAGAGCTACAAAAAGAGAGTAATGCCCAATACACGACGTTTAAGAAACTGGTTCTACTATAAGTTGTTATTCGACTAACCGATGTAATATTTTTAGGCGCGTTCGCAAAATTGCGAAAAGAGAGTATCAGCTTCATCATGTCTACCTGTCCGTCCGTCCGTCCGCATGGAACAACTCGCTGATCTCTAAAGTTCGGTCTCGCGAAGGTCAACTTTCACAGCCGCAATACCGACGCCTAATTCGGTATGGAGTCGTTTTCATCCACATGTTCTCAGTCTCAAATCGCCCCACCCCCCTTGAGCCCCCTACAACCCCTGCAAGTCTGTAAAACCTCTTCAGTTACACATATAATTACATTATACCCATGAATGTACAGTATTAACGAGCACACGTTGGAAAGAAAGTCGTAACATGAAATTTATAGTCTTGAAGGCGGAGTCAATGAACATTACCGTCTTCCGGTATGTCATGCCAAGCAGTCTGGTAGGTAGGTACGGACGCTACGGAGGGACGTTCCGCCTCCACGCTCACCTTGCAGACGGAGGCAGCAATTTACTCCGCGGTACCAGACTACACAGCGTCACATCCCTGATGATGGCAATCTTCGAAGCGATATTGTTTTAATGACACCGACTATACATAAACACATTATTCGCAATGAGGAAAACAATGAACCCAATCAGGATAATCCACCGATGGACCTCTCACAAGGAAATAAATTTATACATAGTAAAATCATACTTTCTGCTTATGTTTCAGGTTAAGCACCTAAAAAACTAAATGAAATTTAAAATTTTTGTAAGTGGAAGCACTAATCATCCTAATTCCAACCACAATTGAAAACAAGTAGCAATTTTATTTCTCAAGTAATTAAAAAATGAGAGAAAAAATACACAGTTGAATCGAAGGGGCACCTACAGACCATGTTCATTGTACATAACTTTGGGCAATCAATTTTCCGATTTTTCGTAAAATGCAGTTGGGTTTGTTGATATACAATGTGTTTTACACAGTGCTGAAGATACAGATTATGGTCTTTAGAGTCATGAGTGAGAAGATCAAAACTTAAGTTACTTTGTTCTGGCTTTAGTTTTGGCCAGCCATTCTGAAGAAGCACAGTTTCATATTATTCTGCAGCATATGATGATGATGATGATGATAGAGATAATTCAATCCATTCATTTATTAAACTGCTTGCTAAAAGATACAGCCCACTATTGAGAAGCAGTTACAATTCATAAACAGTAAAAAATAAACAAGAAAAACAAAATATTCAAGAAATTAAAGTATAAGGACAATGACGATGACAACAACAACAGCAACAACAACAACATTCCACCAATGCTCCATATTCATATGTCTACCTGGGACACTACATACTGAGAGCGTGCCTACATAAACTATGAAGAGCAAGGCCACAAACAACAAGAATGACAACACAACACATTGAGAATTGTTTCCTGCAAGGTTGTCGCAATGCACTGATATGTAGGCCATTTGTCTTCTAAACACGTTTGATCAGCTACCAAACTCTGTATATCCATGGATATCCCACTGGGAAATTTTAATCTCTGTTGCTATTAACATCCTCAAGAGTTGACAGTGCTTCTGGCACTGTGACCCAGCTTAAATGAACGTATGGATCCAAAATTATGAGAAATGACAGATAAAATCCAGACCTTGGCATGAGTTATATGTTTATTCTTGATTTATTAATACATCTTCAGTCTTCAGATGGAGAGAAAGTAAGTACATACAAAACACTGTCTATATTGAAATCCTACAAAATGACTTCAAATGCAGTGACAGTGCTACATCCTATACACTAAAGCACAAATTGTAATTTTTTGAGTGTTATTTCATGATGCTGTCACTTGCTGAGATTTTATAGCATTGGTGACAAATGATTGGATGAGTATGTAGCATTGGTGGAATAATACACACAGGGGACAACCGAAGAACTCAACCTGTCCATGTGCCACTCTGTCCACCACAAGGGCTGGTCTTGGATTGAACATGAGACTCAATGGCAAGAGGCCAGTGAATGACCACCTCAGCCAGGGCATGTCACATATAGTTGTAAAATTCAATGCCAATTATAAAGTTCTATTTGTGTAGGTATCAACTCAAATAACACCACGATACACTCAATGTGGAGTTATCCCCGCAGCTGGACCTGGTAATGTTGCTCTCAGCTCAAAACTACAAGCTTAAACAAACTTGCAGTGCAGTTGCAAGAGCAGATTACATCAAAATTAAATAAATAAATCAGAAATCTGCCACTAGCAGAATGGACTTCTTGCTTCTGTAACAGCAAACATGAAGCAATAATCACATCAAAGAATCAAACAACGGTAAACTTCAATTTTGTTTGGTCTCATCAGAATGTACCTCTGACAAGTTGTTGTAGAGTTTTCACTTACATAACATAGCATAACATAACACAACATAACATAAACTAAATTAAACTATAAACCAAAACTCATTTACTCAGAAGCGTTAAACTTATCTGGGACAATGGGAATGGAATCACTTCAGTTGGCACCATAGAAGCAGATGCACACACTGTTTTACCAAATCCAAGTTACTAAATTATGACTAGAAACTTATGTATGAAAACCAATGTAGTCAACAGATCATGAACAAAATGCTGCATTATAACATGGCTGCATTCAAAGCATAGGGCTTCAGAGAGAAGTTGTACCAGTGGGTTGCAATTCTTAATATGATTTGTTACTATCACAATGACATTCAACATTTATGTATTTTACATGGCAGGACTGTAAAAGTGTATCTAAGAGGCATTTTCATCAGAAGGAATCATGCCTTCCAACTAATAACAAGAAAAATTAAAATCATAATACTCATTCACAACAATCGAGTTTAATTATGATGAATATGGGTTAATCAAATCTTCTAACACACTGATTACTGCCACTGTACTGCACAAAACTAAGCAATGTTTTTTACTACAATTCTATAAACAAAATTTAACTGCTTTAAACATTTAAATTTGATAATTATCTACACACTAAAAAAACTACACACACACACACACAGTGAGTGCATACACATAAGGCATATTTTACAAGATTTGGGGTTCATCCTGTTTAATATATCCTTCAAAGTCAAGCTGAATACAGCATTACATCAGAAGACAATGCTGCAATTAGATTACAATTATATATACTGTATATATTCAGTATTTTCAAACTTCAGAAAATCCATTTTCATTTCATTAGGTTGACGTTGTTTCTAATATCTTTATACAACAAACAGTATTCACCGTGTATCAATATTTCCAATCACACACAACATAATCCTTGTGATTGTTTGTCTGGCTGCTAGTTTCAATGGACTAGTTTTGACAGAGGTCAAAACTAGTAGCCAGACAATAAACTATCACAAGAGTGTTACACACTCTTGCTTGTCAGGCATCAATTAATTTTAATGTGTGTCTTTTAGATTTTTATACTACACAGATTTTAACATCTACGACTGTGTTAATTGAGTGCATTAGTTGGTTAATAAAAGTGACTATCACAAGAGTGTGTTGTGTGCGATTGGAAATATTGACTGTTACACCAATGGGGATGGTACATATAAGGAATACGTATATCCGCAAGGCACTCCATGTTATTCACATTTGAATGGAATGACTGGATCCATTTTAAGGAAAAATGCTTAGTAATATGGCTGCTACAGCTTATGATGTATACTCAAACAAGGCATTACAGCAGTCACATGAAATTTTATGAACCTAAGCGTTTTCTTAACTACAGGTATGATACCAGACATTATTTGATTGGTTATCCTAGGGTATGACTGTTAATTTTCCTCATAACAATTGCAAATTCATAAAACTGCGTTCTGATATTAAAAAAAAAAAACTTATTCTGAGTCATCCTGTTGTGCATAACGTTCTTGCAAAATAAAAATAAAATGCATCAGTCAAACAAAGTTCTATTTCAAAATGAATAACACCGTATATAGCTAAATATGTGTAATACAAATCCTGATTAATCTTACCTTTCTACATATAGAGATATTTTAACTCATCTTTTCATGTTTTATAAATTTTTTGTCATGTTAAGTTTGATCCTGGAGATGTTCTACTGACATTCATACTCATGTACTTTGGAATTAAATTCCAATCTAGACATTTTTTATTAAAGTATATGCATACATTGCATTTCAGAACATTACATTTCAAATTCTTGTACTTACAGACAACATGAGCTTGACTAGCCATAAGAGACTTATTTTGAGTAATCCAGTTGTGTATAATGTTCATGCAAAATAAAAATAAAACACGTCAGTCAAATGCACCTCTCATTCAAAAAGAATACATAGCAATTTTTTCTGAAATAGAGTTGTGTTTGACTAACACATTTTATATCTTATCTGATGTAGTAATCTTTCACACATTTTGATGCAATTTTACTGACAAAAGCATGTCGGTTACTAGTAATGTTATTTGGTCATACCTCTGTAAATTCCTCTAACAAATCTAAATTCACTGTTGAGATAAGTTTGGATAATTCAGATCAATCTGACTTAAAGTACTTTATATCTGTGTTTGGTCTGCAAGCAACTTGGAGAATACACAATCATATCCCTGAAGTACATGCAAGCCACATTTTAAAACTATGGGCTACTGACAATGCCTTCACAGTATATATTATCCTTAATGGAATTTATGGTTAATAATTTGGCATATTTTTCTCTTAACAGTGAAATTTATAATAAATAAACAAGAAATAGGAAGTGTCTACATGTCCTGCAAGTAAATTTGTCACTATATCAAAAAGATGTCTATTATATGAATACAAAGGTTTTTAACAGTTTACCAAACTGGATAGCAGATTTGGTACAAAACAGGAAGATATTTATAGGTAAACTTAAAAGCGTATTAATGGAACAGTCATTTTATTTGCTAAACAATTTTCTAGACTATTGCAGAATGCTATGAGAAACCGAATGTGTACGATAGATACTCCATATATAGTGACATACAGCTATAGCTGATGATCCAATTATACTTTATAAATCCTATATGATATTCTCAAAAAGGAATACACAACTTGGTAAATATCTTATTATTAATTTGATTTATTCAGCTACAGAATTTTAAAACACAGTACAAATTACATGATTTGGTAACTTTTAGTTGTCTTTAATCATTATTTATATCCCTGTACTTGTGCTGTTATTAATACTGTTTATTGTACTTATACTATAGAAATTTTAAATTTTTAGTTTGTTGTTTTGTAATCCCCATCTTGTGCTTGTGCTATGTGTTGCATGATATTGACTGGTTTCATGTCCAACTATTATATGACAGAATTATTGGACTTTGGAAATGTATATCTGTATATGTAGGTATGCATTGTGAAGTTCTTTTGAAACTGGTTGTAGGACGGGGAGGTGGATAAATAAGGATCACATTCATGTCCATATGGTGGCCACAAGAATGTCAGTGTTGAACCCAACGTTCTGTTACCAGGGACTTAATTTTAACTTAACCTCACATATATTCAATAAATGGCTACGGAGACACTTTCTTCAAAATGTCAAATAATGTGAGAAACAGGATGTAGCATTCAATGTTGTCTTTGAACTTCTTAAAACTCTGGTTGGTAGCTGTTCATTAAAACAAACAAACCATCTAGCATAATCAGTATCACAATAACGCCTCAGTACTTACATTATTATGAGCCAATTGAAACCCATTGATAATTAAACTACGATAATTTAATACCAACTTTCTCCTGTTGAGCCCACCAAAAATGATATACGCATTTCTCATCTGTAAAATGACCATATGCACGAAAACATCTGTCGCACCAAACTGGACAAAAGACAGAACGAATGACAGTCCTGATAAATGACAATAAAATGCCAAAGAATGAAACTGTCTGACAATCTGAAAAGTTTGGTTAAGTTTCTATTTAGAGTAACTCTTATTATAACCTTTGCGACATGTTACTCCAATACATATTTCGCTTAAATTACGCAACACCTCATTACTGCAGTTTCACAAGGAAATAAGGGGAGGATTAACACCACATACCACAATGATTCATTTGTTATTGCTCTTCCTGCTCGTAATGACTGTGCACGACGGAAGAAATTGTGATATGGCAATGCACTTTTACATTACCGTTACTTACTGTGAATTTTCAACAGAGAGTCTGCGAGCCTGTGAACACTAAATGTAACGAATTTGACATTTCAGACTGAAGAAAACAAATTTTAAAGTTTCAAGCACTACTTTCTCGTCTACTCGGACGTCGCCATCTTGTTTGTTTACAACGGACGTTGCCGAGGGTGCGTGTTTCTGTAATGGACATGGGTATGAGAGGAGTAAGTCACTGCCACAGTGATCATGGCATAGACGGAAGGATGACGGTCGACACATCTGTAAGTATTAGTTATTTAAACTGTTATTCAAATATGACTGTTGTGGTTTCATAACTTCTGTGTCATTAATTTATGGCGTTTCTAATTCATGCAGGCAATTCAGTCATAATTTCTAGTTTTCTGTATTTAAAAATACATTTCTTTTCCAATCTATCATCGTATTTTATTTCTCTTATCTGAAGATAATTACTTTTGTATTCTATTATTTATTTCACAATAAATCACTCTCTTCATTATTGAGAAAATACCTTTGTTTTCTCTTCCCTTCGAGTATCATCTATATATTTTATGATCATATTCCATTATTTTATTTTTAATTTGTTACTGCGAAACTTAGAGGGAATAAAGATGCTGTGGAGAGCATTCTCAAGTCTGTGATAGCGTGGGAGAACTGTATTGATCCGACAATACAGCCCAAAATCTCACACAAGGTTGGAAGTGAAATGGATGTAGGTTGTCGCTCCCTTTAGGTATCGACTTTTGCGAAGTCTTTGAAGAAGACATTTCCATCGTGTCCGCAAAGTGACATTAATTGTTAACGTCGATGTCATAACTGTACTTTATGTTCAAGTACAAAGCACACAGACTGCAGCGAAATCTTGCAGTAGGCAAGCAAATTAGCTAAAATGAAATATTGGCGTTTATGCTCTGTACAACACATTATTATTATTATTATTATTATTATTATTATTATTATTATTACACCAAACGTCATTGTCGAGTGAAGGGCACTCTTGCTTCGTCTTCGGGAGGACCCGGCTTCAAAATTAGGAATGGACGTCGAGTATCCTGACAGGTTTTCAAGGTCTTTCTCAGTAACTGCAGGAGAAGGCTGGGATTACCTTACAGTAGGCCTCAGCACCTTGATTCCAAGTTTTTTGAATTTACCTCTCGACGCTAAATGTCCACCAAGCCATTTAAAGCGTCGCGAAAATAAACTAAGAGTACATATATATAATTATAATCATGGTCTTTATCACTGGATGTATGTATGTGTGTGTGTGTGTGTGTGTGTGTATGTATGTATATGTGTGTGTGTGTGTGTGTGTGTGCATGTGCGTGCAGGCCTGTGCACGTATGCATGTTTGTGAGTGTGCACGTGCCTAGTATACCAACTCATATACGTATAATTCACGTAGCAAACAACCTCATTTGCGCAATATGAGAGGGGAGAAGTTGTTTACTTACTCGGGGGCGGCAGTCAGGATTTTTCTGCTGATGAGTGCCATACACGAGAGATTCAGTAAAGGCGGCAAAATTGAAATTCATAAAAATTTAATTCTATTTAATGACTAAAATAGTCATAAACACACAGAACAATAAATATATTTTTAAATCGAAGTATTAAATGTTCCTGCATAAGTTAATTGTTTATGTTATTACATAACATTACGGAGCAATGGCCTAGACAACTATATTATACCTACTAATTAATGAATGGTGGGAAATGTTGATTGACACATGTAGAGGTGATATTTCGCTTCAAAAATTATTAGCAGTATAGAGCATACAAGTAGCCTAATGATAAACATCATGCTGGGTTTACTCCCCTCTTAATATTTTTGTGAAGCATATTTCTAAGCATATTTCTCTTTATTTTCCTCGATTACTTAAATTATGCAGTCCTATCAAATTATTTATTACCGACAGTTATTTATATATATAGTTATTGGCTTGGGTTTATGACAGTTCGTACATTAATTTGTGCGTTACTTTTTGTGATGTTCGGTTTTTGACACAAATATTAATATCAAATACAGAAATTTTCAAAGTTCAAATTAATTTTATAAATGAAGCGAATTTTTGCTTATCTTTATTCCAGTGATGGCAACATTTGTAAAACCCACACTTTTCCAGTTATGTACTTGTTAGTTAAACATTCTGAGCATTATTACAATGAGACTTTACGATCAGTCAGACGTCACTACTAGGCCTATAATAAATTTCTTATGCATAGTCTATGTGATTTGTTGACTTCCTTTTTAACTGTAACAATGGTACTTTAAAAATACACGAAGTTTCCATCTGGCCGTCTTAGAAGTTACTGAATCTTGCTCCGAAATTATGAAAATCGTGAGAGCCGAGAACCGCCGTCAGTGCTACGGATTGTGACTGTTCCTGGTAGTCTTAATTATGCATTTCAATCTTCAAGGACAATATTCAATTAACTTTTAATTGCAATAGCCACAGGAATCACGAATAACACAACTAAAGTCAACGAATCTTTCGCGAGCTTGTTTTGGAATTCGAATGAAGCACGAAAAATATATGATTCAAGAAACAGCGCCTTGACTGAAACTGAAATAATTTCTGCTTGACCTGGAGAAAATTTTGAGACATCACGAGCTAAAAGGTAGAGCAGAAATGCCAGAACATAGTTTTAAAACTATTAAAGCTTACTGTTTTAAGTAGGACTTTATTATAAAAATAAAGTAATATGGGTGTATTTAGATGACCACGCGTTGAGCAGAACATAAAGTTTGAGTAAAGGACAAAAAGATGGCATTCATTGTTTATTTTTTCTTACGCTACAACCAAGATGAATGCCAAATTATAGGGTCAGTGCACTGCAGGAGATAATACAACACAAAACAGAATTTATTATTTGTAGCTCGTGGCAATAAGGTAAGGAAGATGACTGAGCCATTGCAATCGGTTCGCGTCTAGTAATCACTTTGGTCAAGAGAGGGTGCCTTATTCATTTTGCTGCCATCAGATAGTTGTTTGAGAACATTGGAAATGCATACGACAGTACGGTATCTTTTTAAACGTAAACATAAATGCAAAATTCTTTATAAAATACCTTTTTCTTAAGACAATTTTCACCTCATTTTATGTGCTTAACCGACATTGCCTAAAATCGGCCACCGATGAAGTGCGCGATCCCTTATAATAGGGGCCCATTAAGTCTGCATTTTTTGATCAGTATTTCGCAAGGGGGGAAAAAAGATGACGTAGGAAGTAACGGTGCATTTAACAAATCCTTCATCCGATCGAAAGCTACAATTTCCTCACGTGTTAGGTATTTAATACAATTTGTATGGGAGTATGATAATATCTGAATTTGCAATTAGTCCTTCCTGTGCAGAGGTTGTTAGTGGCGTGTGCTATGGACCGAAGTTATATTTACGTTATACGAGTATTTGTTGAATAATTTTCGTAAGAAATCGAATAAAGGTAATCAAAGTCGGTACGACTACAGCCCTATTAACTTATGCGAGGTTGGCCAGTTTGGTTTAAAAGTAAACAGTGAAAAAAAAAACAACTAAGAATTCATTCATGTCTAATGAACAGAATGCAGAACAAAAGCACAGCAAAGGTAGTTAATAAATCCGTTGAAACTGTGGCAAAGTTCATATATTTGGGAAAGTTAGAAACAAATGAAACTTACAGGCATGAATAAATTAATTGCGGATTAAAGACAGGAAATGCCTACAACCATTCGGTCCAGAATCTTTTACCGTCCCTTCTGCCATCAACGAATGTTAGGATTAAAATTAACAGAACCATGATTTTGCC
>JGI20166J26741_11486807_pt1 | contig 12937 bp, 6 predicted proteins | sample TergutCu122P5_FD_26741 | JGI IMG/M metagenome (IMG submission 26741)
GTTCAACTTTGGACATAGGTGTTTTGGGTTATATCGGTATAGTTTGACATAAGGAACACCCTCCCGAAGTTTGGTCCGTTCCTCCTGTGACACCCTGTATTTCTTATATTAATGGCTACTAGTTTCGGCCATATAGGCCATCATCAGGCCATTTCATAAAAACTTAAAAAAGCTGGTACATAGAGTCCAAAATCGTCAGCCTTTTTAGGTTTTTGTGAAATGGCCTGATGATGGCCGTTATGGCCGAAACTAGTAGCCATTAATATAAGAAACATATTGTTGTGTTAGACTGAGTACATTTATAATTTTGTTTTATCATTGTACTTCAAACCCAACGGGATGTCCTCTACAAAGAAAAACTGACTCTAAATAAATATACATGTTAAGTGGGTCCTTGTTACAACAAAATACGCGTCCCGAGGTTGGGGGTTAAGCAGACGACCTGCAAATGTGAGGCACAACTGCGAATGTACTTGTGGAGCGGAGTGAAGAAAACGGGTGGTCCTCCAGACTGGTGGCTTGGAAAGGAACAACAAAACAACACACCGTAGAAGAGTAAAACTTTGCGAAAAGTTATATAGGGCCACAGAATTTTACGACTGGTTCTATGAAGGTCAACACTCTTATTTTTATTCACTACATGTTTTAATATTCAGCAATTAGACCATGATGATTTAGCATAAGTTATACGACATTATTGTAGGTGGTCTTCAATTCTATGACTTTTTTGGTGGCACAACAACCCAAACCGGTCCTGGAATAGAAGGAATGACGGGTTCGAACCGTTTGTAGTGCCGGTGCACGTAAGCCATTGACAGGCCCTTTGTACCCCTTAGACTGATGTCCAAGTCATGGGGGTCCTCTTTCTGTAATGAAGTTCGGATTGCCCTCAGACTTAGACTTCTAACTTTATCAGGGTCCAAGGACAAGGAACCCAGACAACTATGTCCGTCCCTACATCTTCACACACACAAAATATGAGCTGAGGTTATCTCCTCTGCTCCACACCTCCTCTGCAATGGACTGACAGTCAGCCCCATTATGTAGAAAGGTCTTCTCAGTCAGAAGGCCACTAACTACCTTGGACTGCGTCCTGTTAAAGGACAGTAGCCTAACGGTAGCGGCAGAACTAGGGCCCGAGATCAGTTTTCGAGCCTGTCTCTGAGTTCCGATAAGACACAAATCGAGCCTAGACGGCCACTTTGTCGAGGTTTCTAGATGGCGCAGGCAATTAGACGCACGTGCACACACACACACACACACACACACACACACACACACACAAACCCAGTAAGACTCTTCTGAACGAAAGATCAAGCTCTCACAGAGGTCGCTAAAAACACAACAAACACAAGAAAAGAACATCCATGCCGTCAGCAGGATCTGAACCCAGAAACCAAGCGGTCGCAAGTCTACGCCTTAAACCGTACAGCCACAGAAAACAGCTAAAGTCCATATTTTGATATTGAAATCTATGACATTAGGTGCTAAAACAATTCTAAATTTAAATGACAAAATTTAGTACCATTTAATTGACAATTTTTCTCTCCTTTCATATACCGCACCAAATCTACCTATTTTTATAGGCTTGCCTCTCATCTGTCGACGAACTTCGTTACTTCCTATATTTCTTTAAATTTTTTACCACTACGACGATATTGTTAACTTATTTTGTTCTTAATTATAACTACAGTGTTGGTTGTCCGCTATTTTACTAATTGTTCTCGATGATCTGTTCTCTCTAGCTGTTGTTGGGTCCCAGAGATATCGTTGGTTCAACACAACTGAATATGTCTCCTTTAATCTTTATTTATGAAGAAAGAAGGACACATTGTGATGAAAGCTATTTCCATCCATCGATCCGTCCCTACCCCGTCCGTCCGTCCGTCTGTATTTGACTTAGTTTCGGAGCCTTAAACGTTTTTCAGATCTTTATAGATTCAGTATAGAAGTTCGGCACTAAACTTTGCCGAGCCAACGTAAGCATGGCAAAAATTGTTCCAGCGAAAACCATACTTTTTCTAAAGGTTTCAATGAATTTCTAGCCTAACTTTCCACATTTTCTGAACCAAATTAGCGAACTTCGAAAGAAAAAGTCTACCCCTGAGGGTTGGGTGAAGTCAGTCAGAATCGTTTCATTTAAAGTTGCACTTTATTTAAGGGTTGAAACGAAAGTGTTTTCGCATTTTACACTTTCAGTCCGATTTACATTAAATTCGGCACAGAAGAAGTCCGCACAAAAGTACTGAGTGATTTGCAAGCTTCGCGGAAATTGGTGGAGTAAACGCCATATTTTATGTCGGCGCGTAACATAATTTCTAGCTTTAATTTCTGCATTTTTTCCCGAATTTCTCAGTCTTTGTGAGTTTCTTGAAAATCGGAGTAGGTGAGTCCGTACTAATCTTAATGGCAGATAATTAAATTACACGTACGCATGTACCGTGAAATATTCTCAAAGTAAAAGTCGTTTGATACATTTTATACCCCACGTGAGGGGTGTATCACCTGCAGGCACCTTCTTCCTGTAAAGTTCGTATTTCTTGTATTTTTCTTGTATTTTCTCGTAGATACGTAATATTTGTCAATTCAAGTATCGACACGTCCAACTAAGTGGACCGGGATAGCGTAGTTGGTATAGCGACTTGCTACGGGTTGGACATTCCGGGGTTCGAATCCTGGTGGAGGTGATTTTACCTGCACCAGTGCAAAACGGCTCTGGGGCCAACCCAGTCTTCTGTTCAACGGTTACTGGTACATTTCCGGGGATAAATCAGCCGGGGAGTGACTATGACCACTCACTCTTATTTAGCGCCGAAGTTAAAGGAAAAGTTGAGCTATACATCTACTCTCCCTCTGGTCCTTCATGGCCTGTTCAGGATGTACTTTACCACGTTCAACCAATTCTGTCACGGACTGGGGTGGCCTTCTTTATTTTAACTGTTCCTTACAGCAAGGCAGAAGACGCTGGGTTATCATTCTTGCTGTGTGAAGCTACGCAACAATGACTTAGGTCCACATACTTGTTTAGGGAAATGAACGTAAGTACACCTACAAGAAATAGTAATATCTGTTACAATAAAGCAAACTCATTGTTGAGAATCTGACAGTCCTTCGGCTACTCAAGAAATTCTTTGCTTTTTACGGAACACAAAATTTCATAACTTTGTTCACAATGTCGCTAAATCCGAATCCTTACCTGCAATTACGTAGCGTTGTCCCGTATAATTCTGCCGACAGAACTACAGACTGGAGGACGACCACTTTCCGGCTAAACAGCGCAGATCATTGAACATGGGGCACTCCTCATCTGGCGCAATAGTTGTGTTTAGCGCAAGTTTGAACTGAATATATATAAGAGAAAATATATGTACAGGAAAGGGAGTCCATTTGACATCCAAACTTGAACACACTGGAATGTGTTTGGCCGCAGCGTGATCGCCCCGCCCTCTATGTCATTGCCCAACAGTATTCTTCCACAGCTTTGGTCCTTAATGCGCTTTCCTTCACGCAAAGAAATTTTCGGCGCGAATTACCAAAATATTACTCCTATTTTTCAATTTTTGAAGTTGCTTAATTCAGGCTGCACACTACAGTCTGCAGCCACTTTCCATAACTAAAGACGGCCTACTCCAAACAACACCAATGGATTACTTAATGTACTTACAATGGATTACTTACTTACTTAATGTGGATACGAATAATTCGGTGTATTAACCTTCTGAAGCCTGAAACTAACCTAGGAGATACATAAAAATTTAACGCTTTCCTCACAGGCAACACGCTGTCTCTCCGTTTTAAAGATCCACCACTTAATACCGTTACGGATGCGATCGGCACTTTTTGCGGGAATCATATAAAACACACGAATACATGATGTGGGCAACATGTAATAATTTTTCAATGATAAACAGGCGGTATATACACTGACCATTATGAGCAGTTTAATGTTACAGATATGGAAAGAACGCGTGAAATACAGGACACTCCAGGTGATCCCTTTTCTTATGAGATTGTGTGTTAGATTAGGCATTGGCACTGTATTAGACTTAATTTCTTTATTCAGTAAGAAACACCTCAAAATGAAAATAAATCAGATACATTGTACTAAGTACGAAACTTTTATTCCGTCTTTTTGAGGAACGTAATTTCGAATCAGATTTTAATTTAGGAATCCAACGGAAAACAAATGTTAAACATTATTACGCATGACTTAAATCGCGTGTTGGTGTAATTTTATTAGATATTTTGGCTTATTAGTTTTCTTTCATAAATATCATATGCACTGACAGGGGTCAGTGATGAATGTGTTTTCACATTAAATACGTAAAATAAAGCAAGTCCAATGTCTACTGGGAATTCGTATAACAGTTACTATAATAATATGTCATCAAAAATTTAATTGAAACAAAATTTGTTGTTACAAATTGTGTTTTAAAATTTCCCCCATTAGATTAAGAGGGTAATTTCGCGATAGAATATTATGTTTTACAATCATAATTATTAATAACAGAAAAATTATATAATAAAAAACAAAAATGTATTAGCTCTGGCTGTTTTTTCTCTCATTAAGTACGTCTTTCAGCAGTCTGACTTGGTAGATTACAGAGAGGATAGGAGGATAGCAGCAATAAACTGCAGTGGACTGTGTATCGGCTTCAGTCTGTAAAGCACTTTCGAAATTTTCATGCAAAAGTACTTCTATCTCGCAAAGCTCTTTACTGTGTCACGCTGCCTTTCTGGAGATTTTAAGTACATAGTTTGTCTATTCAGTGACACTGTGATGTTTTGAATTTCCCAAGGCTATAATAAGAGCCGATCAGTGGGTAGTTTACCTGTTTTAACCGTAGCTACGAAAAGGAAATGACAAATTTTCCATTCGAACCTTCGACGAGTTTAGTATGACCTTTACGTAGCGACCTGCACATCTAATTCAGTATAATGATCAGGTAACGGGCAGGAAAACTGAGAAATCGTGTCTCGATTCCTGGCGTCGGCAAGAGATTTTTCACATCTTCAAAGCACCAAGTACGATTCTTGCTCCCATACAGTCTCCAGTACCTTGGGTACAGGGTGTTCTTTCTCCAGGAGAAAAGCGGCTGTTCCGTAGAAAATTACTATTCACCTCTACCTAATTTTTGATATTAAGAAGAACTACAGCAACATTTCCACTCTTCCTAAATTCTTTAATTTTGAGTACAGGGAAAACTTCATGAAAAATTATAATTTTAAGAATTTAAGATCATATCGCAGTCTCAGCTCTCTCTATACAGGCCTTCAAAACATTTAGCACAGGTCCTAAAACAACAGTTAAGCTCTAACTGCTACACAATATAGTTTAATCCCATCACTACGTGCGGCTAGAAAATCACATCTACAGCAACCAACAGCCTTTATCACATTAACTCTGCATAACACAGTTACAGGCACAGCGTACTGTTAGGCAGCTGTGGTGACAGACAGATAGACAGACACTTCCCTACTCACACGTACAGACACGGTAACCTGCAGTTCAACGGCGGGTAACAGCACAAGTGGCACGACGCCACCGGATTCATCAGGCTGAGAACGAGGACCAGTGGCGAAGGTTTGTAATAGAGCGCAGTTTTCCATAACACGCAAAGAAAATTCTTGACTAGTTCCGAAATTGTTAGTTTCTCAAGAAAGACACTGTTCCATGGAGTTGGTTTAGAGGAGTGTCAAAAACCTCAGTAACTTCACTTAAAATGGGCAAAATAAACCTCAAGAAGATACCACAGTGGTTACATTTTAAACGCAGCCAGTAAGGATAAAGATATCCTTATACATGCCCGGACAGGGCCTTAGGATTTCAAGAGGTTGAGGCTCCCAGAATTCCTAGATATTCGGCACATGAAGTTGGCAAGGTTGTCAACCCTAAGCACCGGCGGCCCTTACCTCCAGCTGACATCCCTCGTTCTCATTTCAATTAGAGGCTGAGTCTAGGCCAGGGCCTAGTACAGACGGAAGGATTAATCGATGAAAAATCCCAATGCCCTATCGGGAATCGAACAATCTTAGCCAATATAAAATATGAATATATTAATATGTAGACAGAGAAATACTGTTGAAGAAACTGTTAATAAATGTCATGTTTAAAAATTGTAGTAGATAGATAATGAAGTACAGATCTAATTAAATATATAAAAGGACGAATCTTTTGAAAAGACAATATTGCATACGCTAGGGAAAAATGTCTCTCATTTTACAGAAGAAAAAAAGTTTCATTAATATATTCAAGAGGACCTGTCACTTTTTCATACGTTCGGTCAAATGTATGCAATAATTATACTGAATCAGATTAATCCATTTCAAAACCCCACGTCCTTTTCCTCTAAGCTCCTTTTTAATATTATTTTCATACATGGCCTACGGATTTGCTCCGAATTAAACATTATATTGTTCTTAAAACTGGTGTTTTCTTAAATGTGGAGTAATGTATGGAAACTGCACCGATATATCGTATTTATGACGTCAGATCCTGATAATGACGGTGTCATTAAAGAAAGGTCTTTATCTATAAACATGTGTATTGAACAATGCACTCAAGTCTGCTGGTTATTTGAGAACGCTGAGTAACTTACTAGTCTTAGTAGGTTAATGACAATAATCTGCTGCAAATATAGTGGTGGCTATTGACTGTCTAAAGCGGATTTTTGTTGATATCTTGGAGAAGTACAGCGATTTGTACATCCCTGCCTGGCCAGAAGATCGTAGCTCGCGTGTATATGGGGACAGGCAGCGACAGGGAACGCAATTTCCACGGCAATTGTGTTTGAATAACGTCCGGCCCCAAAATCAAGATTAAACTGTAAAATATGATGTAGGACCGGACCCATTGTGTGTGTTATCGACGTGTGGGCGTACATTCATATTTTCCCTTCTCGCTTACATTTTTTAAACTGAATATTCCACAAGATATATTTGTTCTTTTATGCAATATTCTTCCTCATTGTGATAAAGGATCACAGTGGACAGCTTGAACATATTTCAGAAAGATTGGTTTAGAAATTCGACATATGTGAATGTTTAAATTATTATTGTACTTTGAGATTTGATATTCTAACGGTCTTCAGGAGTTAGATTGTTTTCAACCGAAATGTGACACCGTGTAGTCGTGTAGAAGAATAATGACGTTTCAGACTACCGGTAAATATGGCTGCAGAATCACATCAAGTTTCGGGACACAAATTTCCGAAATAAATATTGTCACATCAGACAGGAAAACAATAATTAGGGTTTATCGCACCTGTAAATATTAAAGACACGGGATCACACTAACGGCCGTTCCCAGTAGCCACGCGATATAAGGCGTAGGTCTGAAGCAGCTCGCTTGCTGCGATTGCGGGTTCGAACCTCCACGGGGCATGGGTGTCTCTTGTGTGTGGTGTGTTTTCAGATAGAAGTCTCTACGACGGGCTGATCACTCGCGCATAGGAGCTTTACCAAGTGTGGCGTGTATAAGTGTGATCTCGAAATCGCAATAATGAGGAGTCCTTGGCCCATTAGGGGCTGTAGTGCCATGGCTGGGGGTAGTATCAGGCTAACTCAGCATTCAATAATCTGAGTGCGAAACGTGTGAACGGAAACGGTGTGCCTGAAGTAAGTGCGCATTTGAAGATCTGGATATTTTTACCATGCTTTGCCACTTACCTTTTCGATAAATCCTCTTTACTTACCGGAATGACATGCGTTAATGAAGTTGTCCCTGTCCACGCCATACCACCATATAGGTGATGCAGAGTTTTAGATTTCCATTCGGTCTTCACTTCGATGCTAGATGGAGGCGAGTGATTAATTTCAAGCCCCGGCCGCTTTGTTCCCAGTATAAAACCTCGACGCCTTTTGAATAGAAGGCTGAGTGGGCCTTAGGAGCCGATTTGGACATTTTTCTTCCAAATAGAAACATATTTTTGCCCCTGGAGGAATTCGAAAGCTGGACCGTCCATGCCACAGCCTTGTAACTATATCGACTACACAACACCTCTTCGCTACTAGTAATAGCCCTCGTCTTCTTGCACGGGACTGAATTGTGGTTGGAAGGACACTTCGCAGCTTACTTATATTGGGTTGTTTTTTTATACAGGGCGAATTGCTAAAAATTTCCAAATTCTGACAAATTCGTAGTACTTCTGAAGCACAGCAAAAAAAAAACTTATATACTCGTACGTTCGTGATGTACGTAAGAACAAGCCTCAATGAATTCAAAGTGGATTCTGTTTGTTGTCTTCTTGTTCAGAACTTGACAAACTGCGGGCCGTTTTTTATGAGGTGAGAACCATGTAAAGTGTGAGAAATTATTTTGTTCTCTAGGGCCAGTTCATTCTGTATAGACGTAAATATTACGACGTACCACTGACTAGAATTTTATTTTGGCCAAGTACGTATTCCGTTACGACATTAATGAAGTTCTTTCTCAAAGTCGAATTTACGTATACTACGATTATATTTAACGTTTATGAAAAATTCTTGATTGTATAATTTGGTTTGGGGGTAACACTATTTGGTTAGAACACAATTCGTGTTCCCTCCGAAAGATGAGGAGCTGCTACTGAGTCTGCGTTATGCGTATCCACCACTGATCTCCCCCACTATCTTTAACTCGATACATTAGCAAACACGGCGGTACGGTTTGACGAGGCTTAGCAATTCGTCTCACCACTGGGACACACAACCAATATCATAGCTTCGTATAATGAAGTTTGGGGTCACAAGGGAGTCATCTTGCCAAGAAATTTGCCTTTTTATGTAGTCTGTTCCATATGTATGAGCAAGTCAAGTTGCAGTGACCCAGTGTCCTGTATATTCATGGCAAACACGATCAATATACGTGTACAGGGTGGTTCAACAGGAGTGCGCCGACATTTGTGAACATATTTTTATGTGTTTTTGAGTACACAGAATTCTAGCGAGACCTGAAGAACATATTTTACGCACACAATATTTAGAAGCCGATCCCGATGGCCGCGCGTTCTAACGCGTGGGTCTGCAGCCGCTTGCTTTCTGGAATTTCGGGTTCAAATCCCGTGGGACATGGATTTCTCTCTCTTGTGAAGTTGTTTTTTGTCAGGTATAGTTCTCTGCGACGGGCCGATCACTTATCCAGAGGAGTCCTACCTATTTTGTGTGTGTGTGTGTGTTTGTGTTTGTGTGTGTCTCATTGAGTGTAATCAGGTGCAAAAATGACCATCTACACACACGAGTAGGTAGAAAGGCCAAGACTAAGAAAGAGAGAATATTTAGAATCTTCACACGTATGTCATAAACCAAAATGTCTCCGTTACAGAGAAAAGTGTTTAGAGAAACAATTAGAGTATTCTTTACGGTGGGCATCGTAATAAACACATAAAAACTCAGTGCGCAGAACACCCATTATAAGTACTCTGTTAAGTGACATAACTACTGGTATTTAAATGATCAAAATTAGTTCTGTTCGGAAAAACTTATGAACAGGGGGCATTTTTGACGGCAGAAAAACTGCTCGGAATAAATAAAGGTTTTATTCAGAAAACTTTTAAATAGCTTCAATGTAAAACTAAAATATCTGTTACGAAAATGCAGAATGTTACAGAAGCTTCATGATATCCGTCCACAAATGCAAACTACGCGACTTTGCACATTGTTGCTATCCACCTAAGAAATATGCTGTGCTGAAATGCACATTCAGGCCGCAGGCCAGCACTGTGAAAGTTTATTTAACAAGTTTAATTTTTAATTAACAATTATTTGAAATTTTAATTGGAATTATTCCCACACTTTTCACTCAGCCCTTATTTCTGGAACACTTTCGCAGATTTCCAAACTTTTAGGACTGCTTTAACTTCCCTAACTTGAATCATCTTAAGAGTACAGTCAGTTTTGCTATAATTGGATGATTGTTTTCTCCTAAGACTTGAGGTAAAAGAAAATTACATAATAATAATAATAATAAATATAATTATTACGTTTTGCATGATGTCTTCACATTGGTCGTTGAACTCACGTAATAGCCAACATTCCTATGAGAATTTCCTTTGTCAAAGAGCGTTTACATATTCAGCAATCTCTTTGTACCAAATTCGCATTAATGAAGCACGTGTAATTTCAGAACTGGCTGTACAGATTTTACTCACGTAATTAATGCATCCATAGAGTTTGGGACACCCCTATTGAATGACTCTGTGTATGTTTCTTCTTCCTTTACAGGGGAGATTTCCAATCTGCGCCCGCAGGTTATCCTGTGACCGTCATATGAAAGGACCCAACTATTGGATATAAAACGGACGTTGAATTTATGTTTTGTGACATGTTTACTGCTACGAATATAATGACGGCTTGGAACTACACACGGAAATAAATCCTTCACGTAAAAGAGGAAATATATTCTTAAGGTACGTGAAAATATAATGCGGATCGTCTCTCACTAACATCATGAAATTAATTCTTTTTATTTATTTATTCGATACTACTATGACGAAGATGAACTCCAGCATATTGTCACTAAACACTTCAAAATTGCAGGATGAGATATTTAGAATAATTTAAAACATATTGCCTGTCTTGATTTAAAACTTTCGCCGTGTACTGAATGTTGTATGCTTTCTTTTGGGCGATTCTCCGGCGTCTGAAATTTATATGCCGACGTTTCGGAACACTCTGTCTGTTCCATCTTCATAGGCTTGTAGATGCACCTACCTGCCTATGAAGATGGAACAGACAGAGTGTTCCGAAACGTCGGCATATAAATTTCAGCCGCCGGGGAATCACCCAAAAGAAACCATACAACATATTGCCACTCCTTTTTTTAACCGTGTGTTGGTTAAGTGGAAGCATTTTCCATCCAAAGCTCCTCATACCAAAAAACATTGCTTTATTTTATGGATCCAAGACTTAGTCCACTTGCCTTCATTTAAGTGTAATATGGGGCATTTGAGGAATGATATGGTCGCGAGAAAAGTGAAGTTTTCGGAGAAAAATGTGTATGAAGGCAACATTTTTCTGACAGTCTCGTACCGAATGACCCGAGATTGAACTCAGACCTCCGTGGTGACAGGCCAGGCACTAACCGCCAGTCTACATGAATTATAAATATTAGTACCGTCACTCACGAACAAGTAACTGCACTTGAATTAGGAAGAGCTGTTGGCGAATGCTGCACGGGAATAAAAGGGCTATTTGTGGTAAGAATCAGAATCCCGTAAATACACGGTGCTCATACAGTACAGAATTTGTAGCTTTAAGTCAGTCGATACATATAATAATCAGTAGAATTAACAGCTTTAATCGTACTGAAATCCATTTTATTCATAATTTTTGTCAAATGCAAGAATTTGTTTCCCCATTTCAGTTTTCATTTCCTCTCTCTAGAAGCTTTCTCTCACACCCCTTCCAGTGTTTCCACCTTTCTACCGTCACTGGCTTTGTTACCATTTTTCATTCACTCCACTGATCAACAGTGGAATCCTCGCCTGGTCTGCATTTTGGCTACCGGACGACATTTACTATTTTCTCTTGAAATTTCAGACTTGGGATCTTTGCCACACTGCCACAAGATCTTCCAACGCGTGACACGAAGCGAGATATCGTCCAATGACGCGAAACCTATGCACCCAATACAATTGTCCATTATGATCACAGTACAGAATAAACCACAGCCAATCTCCTGAAACTCTAACCAAAATTATATTTGTAAGCAGAGAAAGTTGTGTTATAACAATACAAGTGTTTATTTTTTGTGTTTTGCAGACACAGGCATAGAATCTCGACCGGCACGTTAAATGGGTGGAGATTTTCGTTCTGGTGGTTCTTACAGACAGAGGTCAAGGCAATAAAACGCCATGCCTCACTCTGCATCAGGCCTGATCAACCTTGTATGTTGTAAGGAAAATTTCTACAAATTTTGGTCTGCATTTTGTCAAAATGAAATCCAATACAAAGAAGGAATAACGAATATCTTCACTCTCCTTGGATGTTAAGCAGCGTAGATTGGCAGTCACCGACGTTTCGGGACGAACTCTAAAGATGGGACCGATATGTTTTCCCAAAAGTCAGTAGTTAACAACTAATGGGTGCTGCTTATCGTCCCGTAAGATCTCAAGATCTCATTTACACCGCAGCTGAAGCCTGAAATCACACAAGAATTTATCAGCCTCCTTGTAATTATATGGACACTTTCTCCTGTGTGTTTTTGCATACATCGTGTGCGTTACAAGTTTCCTAACAAAAATGGGAAAAAATTTATAAAAATACAAATCAATTCTTAGGCTAGAGTTTCGCTATTTCCAGCATGTTTATACAGAGCGAAATAATGACGTAATATATGTCTCTGTAAAGAAAGAGTTCCCAGTTTTTCAAAATTGTTCCCGCTTTCTGTTTCGGCATTAGTAGGCGAAGGTATAAAACGCGTTCGTCGCTGGCAGCATGTTGCCAGCGAGATGCGTTTTGAGCAGTCCTTGTCTACAACCTACTATAAATGTACCGACGTTTCGGAGGAGAGTCCTACGAAACGTGAGTACATTCTTATCAAATTGCACAGAGTCACATCGAGAAGCAGAGCGACCTTGAAGCCTGATGAAACCCACCCTTAAAAAACCCCATGACCTCCGTGACCACACGTTGTAATGGCGCAACTTGAGCACAGGAACCACCGTCTTTCAAGGAGCGAGCCAATCATCCGAAGGGTGTTTTCATTCCGCTTGGCGTGTGTTTGTGGAAGGGACCGGAAGTTTGTGGACACAGCAGGACACATTTATTTAGTGGCAGGAGTAGCATTTCCACCATCTTTACACTCCAACTGCCATATTTATTTCGTTCATTGGGCAGCAGATCTTAAATAAAAGGAGGCATATTAAGGCCACAGAAAGAAGCCCCATGGATCAATCCTTCTCCCTTCATATTTTTCATCTTCCACCTGCACTGTATTACTCTAGGTCCTCCTCCTCCC
>JGI20166J26741_11486918_pt1 | contig 12936 bp, 8 predicted proteins | sample TergutCu122P5_FD_26741 | JGI IMG/M metagenome (IMG submission 26741)
TTTAACACTTGCATAAATTTCTTTATTGGTTAATATCCTCCAATTTTCTTTTTCATTGTCATATACTGGGCCTAAAATTCTTCTATACACTTTCCTTTCATAAACATTCAATTGCTTTCTATCTATCTCCGTTAGTGTCCCAGTTTCTGATGCATATGTTAACATTTTGTCTATTGTTGTGTTCTTTAGTCTCAATTTTAGTTTCTTTGATATGTTTTTATTTTTAAAAAATTTTTGTAGCATAAAATATGTTTTGTGGCATTTTTTATTCTTTCTTGCAAGTCTATTTGGTTATTGCCACACTTAAATATGAAACATCAACCATGTGGGAAACGAGGCCAAGGACAACCCCTCAAAAGACTTCTAGACTGTTAATGGAACTGGAACCAATCACGACGTCTAAAACCCTGCAATCTATATGATGATGATTATTATAATTGAATTTTACAGGGTGAAGAAAGAAAAAAAACATAGGGTGTCTGGTGATAGGTGACCTCTAACAATGTAATGTTCTTTTGTTGTTCACTAGTTCGGTGAATTTGTTTCAGATAAACATATCTGGTACATTTAAGTATGAGAATGTGCACTATCTGCTAAGCACTATCAATATTATAAAATCAAAGAAAAAAATTCCACATAGCACATTTTGACTTTACAGTGACAGTGTATCCCTTGTCAACAACCACTAATGAACTATTCTGTACAATGACAACAATTTCATTGGCAAAGATATAGTTTTCAATGATTCCAGTCTTCTGGGATGTGATGCTGTCACTGGAAAAGTGGTTCCCAGCATTCAGAAGAACATTTCACCTTCAGCTTCAAGGGTTGACTCACTCAGCACTACAGCATCACAACCAGAATACCAGAATCCTCAATCCTCAATCACCCCACTGTGAAAACTTCAAAACTGGCACACAATTTTCAGTTATTGATTTTATATTTTCCTTCATATTTTTTCCTTTCACAGACACTGCAAAGGTACAGGTGACACTTGTCTCTGCCAGCGTGTACATAATGCCCAATTTGGATCAGACAGTATGCAGCCTACAGCCCCCAGTTGTCATGACAACTCAAAAACTCAATTTTTAGGTTGTGACATAGTAAAATGCCTGCTCTCTTGTGCACAGAATAGTGTCCATTTTATTAGAATCTGATATCTGATTAAATTTTAGTCCAATATTATTTATGGTCACATTCCATTGCCATATCAAGAAATATTAAATTCAAAATCAATTTCTTCTAGTGCCATTATCTCATGGGGTGAATAAGATGGAGTCTTCATATTTTCAACGTTTCTGACAGTATTTTGTCAGTCAATTAGTATTTTAGTTGCAGCAGAACGTTCTGTAGGTATAAGTGAATGTTACATAAGTACTTCAACATTAAACAAAGTACAAAAATAAGGTTATAGAAAATGTAACCTTCAAAAAGAGCTAAATGTTGATGAGACTGTGGTCATGTTTATAAACTAAAATGGCAACACATTCACCTTTATATCCAGTAGTTTTTTTTTTAAAATAAGCAAATCTCAATTCAGCAGTGCCTGTATTGGCATACACCAAATCTTTCCACAGAGCTATTCTTGTTGGACCGCTATAACCTGAGGGCACTAAAGTCATGCGAAACGTTAAGAAACACCCACCCAACTGTATGCATCACATCCCACAAAACTTTAATCCTAAAAGTCTACAGACATCCTGTCACATGATCACTTTGACTTCAGTGGTCCTGCCTGAAGAGATGTACTCAGTTACCCTACATACTGTACCTATGGGGCACGCATAATTATGTTTCTTATCAAATGTTGCAGTCAACTCATCAGCGCTCATTCTCTTTACACAGCAGATCCTGGATTCAAAATCAACCTCAAGATCCAGTACCCTATGATTTTCCTCAGCCTCTCACACCAAATTATGGGATAGGAACAAGTTAGGCCATGGCCACCTCACAGCAAATCTTAGCAAACTCATCATTCACAGCACCCTACCACATGACACTACCGATGTAACTGAAAAAACTACGTCAGTCCTTCAATAATGATGGCCATTAAATTCCAACTACTACAGGAGAGAAAAGTTTTAAATTTTAAGTACCGTAAAAACACACACGCTCACTTATACTGCACAGATGCTAGTGCTGAAGGGTTAAACAAACATCAACCAATCAACTGGTCGATCAATCACCTTTGTCCAGTGCAAGTTTGAGTGTTTCTATTTCTTCTGCAAATCCTGACACTCTGTACAACCCCTCTGCATCCAGTCCTCGCCGTTCAATTTCATTGATACACTTGTCTACAACAAACGGACGAGTTGTCCGATGAGCCTTCACCAATGTGGTAAGGTCAATTCCGAATACCCCACGCAGCTGTTTCAAGTCTGGACAGCAGTCGCAGGGCACCTTCTCTGAACATCTGCTGTGTGCACTAAAGCCACAATCTGGAACCAATGTTGTAGCCAATATTTAATGGAACAGACAGTATGGGTATGTTGGTTATTCAACATTCTAAATTTCTATAGCATTTAAAGTTCTTCAACAAAATGATCAATTACATTTTGTTGCAAATGTTCTATTATGGTACACAACCAAAGGCATGGCATTCTAATCATGCATAATTCCACGTAGGTTCTCACAACAATAACAACGCATTGAACAGAGTTGTTCACTGTGAACAGTAGTATATTAAGTGTCAATGGAAATAATAAAACTAACATCTAAGGCCTCATTAGGACAATACACACGTCACTTATGAAAGTAACCAGAGTAAGTCCTGGTTTAACACTAGGTGAGTGACACTCCTATGAACCACAAAGTAAAGCAGAACAATATGGAACAGAGCACTTTTCTCTCAGAACAATAAATTAAAATACCCAAGATTATCGCTGTTTACAATCCCACCAGCTCAAACAACATTAGTCTCAGTCCAGGCAATAGTCATCAAATCTTTGGTCACTAAAATCTGTCAACATTAAAGCATAATGTTGTTCATCATAACATTAAATGACAACTGCCTGGACACATCTGTCTGTCCTCTAACATTGAATCAGACCTTACAAATATTCAATAATTTTTTCAATTAATTCCCCAAGGTCAAGACATAAATCAGTAACGACTGTTTCACTACACCAGTGAAGAACACCATCTATCCATGAACAAATACTTGCACAACCCTACTTTTAGTCTCTGACCTTGCTCCTTGCAATATCTTCTTGTTTGTGACATCTAAAGTCCTCACAGCCCTGTTTCAGACATTTCAAGTCTTCCAGAATGCAAGAATTTGTTGATGGGTGAGAGGTTCCCCTGAGTAAAAATAGGTAATTAAATACTGATTGAAAGGACATACGAAACCCTTAAAATGGCCGTAACTGGATACTGGAAACGTGAGTAATGTGAAGATGGCAGAGTAGCCTGGGCTGCATCACCACCATGAGATATTCACTGTGACAACTTGGAGGTTTGAGATGCAGTTCAGCTGTAGTGGTGAGGACAATAGGAGGGTTCAGGTCTTCTGGGATGTGAAACTGTCATCAGGTGACTGGTTCCTGATGTTTTGAGGAGCATGGTGCCATCATCTTCAAGGGTCAACAAGTCCTTGAAAATGTCAGGAACCACTCACCCAGTGACAGAGCATCATATCCCAGATTACCTGTATAGTTAGGAACAGTGCTCTAAGAACCTCAAATCTCAGAAAATGGGAGTTGGGGAAGGACAGAACATGAACATTTGCTCCTGTAAGGACAATGAGCTACACAGCCATATGGAGAGGCCACCTACCCTCTCCAAGGGAGTGAATCAGAGGTTTCTATGACCTGCTCAAGATCAGGCCAACCTGCCAACTGACACAGTGTCACATTCCAGAAGACTCAAATCCTCAGCATCTCCACTGTGGAAACCTGCAAAGTAGCGGGCTTCTCTCCTTACTCTGAGAAGCTGATCATATAGTGCTAACACTGAAAATGCAGGTCATTATTCAATTCCTACACATATTTTTACGGTGTGGTACTTAATTAGGCACAGAGAATTTACCTGAACAGTATTCAGGTAACAAATAATATTATACCAGGGACATCCTGTCCCTTTCTAACTGCTGCCTCAATGAGGCTACCATTGCAGCCTTAGTTTTATTTCCAGCATTCTTTATATCATAAAAGAATGACTTAAGACACGCAAGACCATGCCTATCAATACGTAACCAAACAAGTATCAGCGTCTAAGTTGTCCAGCAATTCTGAGTTTCATAAAAATTAGTGCAGCGAAAGTCATATTTTACATAAGGGTGAAAATGAAATTTTGCCCTGCATTTTATACATTTTTCATCTGATTTAAACAAAACTTAGCACAGGAGATATTCACACAGACTTTCTCAGCACTTACAAGTTTTGTGAAAATGGGCTCAGTATACAGTGGAATAAGCAAATTTCTATCTTCCCTTTTCACAGTTATTGCCCATTTTAGATGCCATTTTAAAGCATACTTTTCTTACAGGCATCAATAAATGACACACACACATGTATGGCGAAACCATTTGGCATTATGAAAGAAGAACACCTTGGAAAATCCTGTGTACTGCATCCTGGTGTACACCATTTGATCTCGGTTTACATTATGAATGTACACTTTGTAACTCAATGTCCTACACAAAACAGAAGGCATTTAATTACCACTGTACTAAGTTCCAATCATCATCTCTTTCCTGAACACACAAACAATGTACATACCATGCACTCGCAGAGGTCTAACAGTTGACGCATTTGCTGCCATGCACACATCTGAGATGCCAAATGTCAGAAAACTCACTAGTTACAGTTTACTCCAAAAAAGAATAATGCTTTTATATTTGCAAAAAATACCTTCACATCTGACTCCTTGAGCAGTAAACCCCCACAGGAAATTTCCACAGAATTCACACCAATTCAGACCCTTGAATGTATGCGTCTTAAAAGCATGGGGCTTGTCATAATCCACTGTATGAGAAATAAATCTTTCACCAGCAACAAGTTGTCTGATCGATGAATCTTTTGTCTGTAGCTCTGATATTTCTGAGTGCTTTCGTTCCTCTTGACAGAAAGAATCTGTTGCCTTGAAGGTGTCAGATTTTCTGCCAGTCTGACCAATCACAGTTCTCCGTTTTATTTTGTTAAGTGTCATGTAGGGACTCTTCTCATAATTATTGAAACTATTCATCAGTTCAATGTAAGGTCCTGCATGTGCCTCCATGTACAGTGTGAGAAGTCCCTCAGCCACCAGCTCATACAAGGAGTCGTGACGTTTATCTCTAACATAATGCTGGCCATCATAATACAGTTTGTAGTTTCTAATCTTGGCATTAAACCTGTTAACAAAACACAATCATGTAACTGAAATGGCAATTTAATACATATGATGTCCTCTTTCTTAAAATAAAGCAAAATTGTGATGTTTGTGCCTCAACAGGACATATTAAAACTACCACAAACATTAGAATCCAATCTAAATGTAGAACATTTATTTGGTTACAAAAGATTATGAACTACTACTAGTAACAAAAAATATAACATAAGCTCTGGAAGCATAAAAAGCATGCAAGTTTATCTTCAATAAAATTCGAAGTTTTTGGCACATAAAATACATTAAACAACTGCAGGTGAGTATCTTTCTGTCCAGCAAGATATCAATCAACTTCACTTAATTAAAGACACAACGGAGCTGAGAGTGATCTGCTTTATAGTAGGAGAGTAGGGGAAGCAACCTCAACAGCCATATGGTCTCATTCCAATACATCAGAACAAGCCATAGACTTAGACAAGATCACAGGGCTAGTGAGGCGGCTCCCACCACTCTCCTATTGCACATCACTCTCAGTTAAGTCTAACTTTTGCATTTCGTAGGATTGACTGATTTTGTGCTCTTTATAATAATACCCTCCTTCAATCAATCTATTTCACGTGTTCAAAAAGCGTTTGTACTTTATTAAAAAGAACTTGCATACTTTTTGCACTTTTTCAGGTTATTTTATATTTCCATTACTGGTCGTTCAGAAGTTACTCCAACCATAAAGATGTTTTACACTGAAAATGGACACCAGTGCTCAAGAATCATCTGTTGTGATGTTAGGATTTCCAGTGAATCACAAACTTTGAGATGCTATTGTACTGTGACCCAAACGCAACATACATTTTTGCTATAACTATATTTATTGTTCAGTTACTCAGACAAACTGCTGACCAGTAGGTAAACATTTGACACAAATCTGAAGCATCCAGTACAGCCTGTACCGGCAGTCCTCATAGTGTCCACAATGTTCTCCTCAAAAATGGTAATTCCATCTACATAATAAGGAGCTTGTGCATGAATTATTTGAAGTTATACACCACAGGCAAATGAGTCTGCAAACAAATCCTTCTACATAAAATTGGTACACCTCAGCTTATAGTAAACAGGCATAATTCACACCACTGGTTTCACTATGACTCCACCACAGTCTAATGTTATCAACAGGCGTGTCTGATCATAAGGCTAGGCTGGTGACAAAGCTTGTTTGTTGTTTATTAATAGTCTATTACAATGCATGATGCCATGTGTCTTTTCATACAAACTTCCCACAGCACGTGTAAATTTAAATCACCACATACCTGAGCGTTAAAGTATAAAATCCATTGTTCACTGCACTTTGTCGAACCAAATATGCACCTTCTTCCACCAACAGAGCTGATGCATCAAGATGTGATATCACACCATGAAATTCCAGCCCATAATATGGCGGAGAATTTGTAACATGATGTTTACGTGTAACTGGTTTAGGACCTGGAGCTTCCAGCTGGAGGCGATACACTGAAAACAAAACATAACCAACTGCGTTTAAATTGTGAGACTTGACGTTCTCAGAGCAGCATGTTGATGATTCACGTCTTCTATGATATGACAAAGGGTCGTTGTCAGACAAGTAGTTTCTGATGTGTAGGGCTGTAATGCCTTCATCAAACAATGGCACTGAAGACTGAAAAGGGAATATAATAGCAGATCTGAGAGAAGTACTAAAACTTTGGGAGAATTATATTACAGAGCTCTACAATCGACCAGAAAACCTAGACGCTGAACCTAAAGAGGAAGTAGATGCAGATGAGAAAGGCCCTTATATTTTGGAAAGTGAAGAGGAAAAATCTATCAAGGAGATGAGGGGCAAGAAGGCTACATGAGATGATGATGTACCTGGGAATGTACTCAAGCTGTGAGGAGATTCTCTCACACTAATGACACAACTCATCAACAACATGTATGAAAATGAAGAGTGGCAGACGGATTTCATTGAAGTTACAATGCCTACCTTAAAGCAGGTGCCAAACATTTGTGCAATGGCCATTGTGCAACTACCCTTATCACACATAAAGCAAAGATAGAGTGTAACAAGGACACTCACAAGAAGAATGGAAAGGAAAATTGAGGATATACTTGGAGAAGATCAGTTCAAATTTAGAAGAGGAAAAGGAACTAGGGCTGCAATTGGGATGCTGAGAACAATATCAGGATGAACTCTGGCCATACATGAGAAACTGTATGACTCCTTCATAGGCTCACAGAACACACTTCACTGTGTACACTGGACCAAATTAATGCGGATCCTAAAGGTAACTAGTATTGACTGGCGCAAAAGAAGACTGATCAGCAAACCGTGCATGGATCAGAGTGTTAAACTAAGAACAGACCATGTGGAGAAAAGGAGTGTGAAGAGTGGAAGAGGAGTTAGCCAAGGATGTTGTTTGTCACTGATTCTATTGAAGGTGACAGAAGGAAGGATAGCAGTGACAGGAAGATGAGGAAGAAGCAAGCACCTACTCAGAGATCTTTAAGGAAGAAAAACAATACTCGAAAATGGAACAGGAAGCAGTAGATTGCACTCTGTGGAGAAATCATTTTGGAAGTGGCTACAGACCTGTCACAAGGCAAACGACACAATGAATGAATCCCTCTAATACATTAGTACACAAACATAAGTGGAGATTAACTCACAATGTGGATTCCATACACGCCGATGCGGAGAGCCTGGATCTTGTAAAGGACTACCTAGAACAGACGAAAAACAAAACCGTAATGTGTTATCTTACAAGTATTCAAGTGACAAACAGATCTTCAGTGAACATGAAATCCACTTAATTTTTGGTCACGGGATTCGAAACTATTATCCACAGCCTCCGAGTCACGAAACTACTGAATACAACGCTCTACGATATTGGACGGAGCTCAAAATTTCGTCTGAAAAAACAATGACAACAGTTACGTTCCGCAATATGACGGACGACCAACGAGCTATTAAATCAGCACAAACAATGAAATTCAAATACCTTCATTTATTTTTCGACACTCCATATCTTCCTGTATATTTCTCTCATTTGCTATGGAAATAAGTTGTTATGCTGTATCCATTTGAAAGAATGAAACGAAAAACAGCTCAGAACTCCAACCACCCAATAAATCACAAATACCATATCCACGGATCTTTCACACATGACTGCGTGTAAGAGTCTGACTGTTCTGCCATCTCGAGGAGCAACAAATGAACACAACAGTGACAACGATAATCGATCAATCATAAGCATTAGGCCACTTTTTCCGACTACGAAAGTGACTATTAGTTTCGTCACGTCTATCTGTTCGCATAAAATAACTCGGCTTCTGCTAAACAGATTTTCATGGAATTTGACATATTTCCACAAATCTGCCCAGAATTTTCGAGTTTCATTAAAATCTGACAAGAATATCGGGTACGTCACGCAAAGACAATTGAACAATTAAAATTACTCGCAGAATTCTTCTTGGAATGAGAAATGTTGCAGACCACAGTTACAGTGAACATCAAAACACATATTTTATGTTCAATAAATCTCTTCCAAATATCGTGCTGTTTATGAGGAAAAGTGGAAACTTAAGTTAGAGCCAGACACCCAAAGAATGACAACATGGCTCATGCATTTTATATTTGAGTTTCCGTGCATCACAAGTCTATAATATATAATAAATAATAAACCAAGAGTTGCAGCTTGTTGGTTTATTATATATTATGGCTCATGCACACTGCATGCTGGATAAAACACACACACACACACTCAAAATATGTAACACTCATTGCTTTTTCCATGGCAACAATGATTATGTGAATATTCCTTGATATTACATCATACATACATTGCCTGTCTGGTACGGAATTATTACAGTTATTATTGTCTTTGTGTTGGATCCGTACAATTAAATGTAATTCTATAAGTCCAATATGTAAATAATACTACACCACCTAACAATTCCTGTGATTCATAATTTAAACAAAATGCAATTATGTGTGTAGAATATTGTACTGTATAGGGAATGAGATTTCAGTCGCTCAGGTAACATCAAATGTAAATATACATTTGTTATAATTATTTTAATTCTTCTACATGTTCTTATTACACTACTGGCCTGAAGGTGGCCAACACCAGCAGCCAAACATGCTGTCAAAACACCTTGAAACATGTTATCAAAACCTGTGGGCTGTGTAGAATCGAAGTAGAGTTAATGGCTAGAAGAAAAGTGGTATAGGATATTATCCAAACTGCTCAGTTCCCAAGCTTTTCACAGCGTCGCATTCAATCCAAAAAGCACTACAATTATGTCATTCTGCACTGACACTGGTGTGTGGGTTCTGTTCCAGAGACACACTGCTTCCATTTTCAGACAGCCTGTTCAAGATGGAAGCAGTTATATTCTTCTGAAACGCTGGCAACCACATACCACACCACAATGAGTACTGATCCACACCAACCTTAAGCACCGTGAAAACTTGGAGAACACAAAAACATAGGTGATGAAACTGTGAATGTCTCAGATTGAGAACACTGAGTTACAAGTCATGGATAATGTCCTTTCTCAACACAGTACATAATGCCACATTGCATTCAACCACTTTTGCATGACAGTTTACTTTACTTCATCAAATGAAACAAGGAAGCAAAATAGATATAAGCATGTCATTGTCACAACCATTACCATTATAACAAACCTCATTTTAATACTTCACTGGGACCAGCTAAGGTTAGTTATGAAAATAAACATTAAAATAAGTCTCCTATGTGACAGATGAAGACAGATGCTACAAATATATATATATATGATCCAGCACCCTGCATGTGCTTCAGTTTGGTCTGAGGGCCTTATTTTTTCAGAGATGTAACAAAAGTAAAAATCTTTTATGCAAATTTCATCAAAGAGAATAAACATGTAATCAAAAACTATAAGATTGTTCTGAAATATAGAATATTGGGAGTTATAAATAGGAAGACACATTAATAGTCCACACAATTGCCTGAAACAAATATAACATCTCCACTTACACCAAATGTGATAATTTCTGGCAGGTGTATTCTTTCACGGCACAGAAAATGTTCTTAGATTTATGGTCTAAAACTATGTATGATGAAGTTTGAGTTCTTAGCACTTAACGGGGACAAACAAACACTGCTGCAATTTTCTGATTCTGAAACCTGCATGAACTTGCCTTTTCAGAAACAACTTACTATTTCAAGGTTGTGACACTGTTGGCAAAACCATGTTACACATAGTGGTGTAAAAAGCATCAGTTCTGCTTTCTGGCAGGCATCAAGAACCTTCACCAATACATGAAAAACCACCTCACCCTTAGTGTTTCTGTGCATCAAGTACCTACTCACAGCTTCCACTTTTGATAAGATCATATGGCATGACAATCAGAACATAATTTGGTTGGTTGCTGTTGTTAGCAGCTGGACTGTCAGAATCTGAAGGGGAATGTCTAGCTGGACAGGAATAGGTTTCAGCCGGTGTCAGGACAGGAAGCTCATCTTCACGGGCTGTAAGCATTCGTGACAGACTCATAGGAGCATACAGAAGGTAGGTTCAACAAGTTGTGGTGATGAATGCAAGTGTGGGGCTGATGCATAGACAGAAGGAACTACCATTCTCTTCAGGTGCATACATTCAGCAGATGTGAAATCTGAATCTGTGAATGCTGGCTGCAGTCTTCCCTGTGGCACAGTATTCTTGCAGTCTGTGCACTGCACAGACAACCCACATCCTCTGCACACTACCAAGCCCTGTATATAAAGAAAACCATAGAACAGACCAAAGCATCATTCATAGGCTTATATCATACTTTATATGTACGTGCTAGTTGATATGTAACTGAAATAGGTGGTAAAGAACAATGATGATTACAATATATGTAGACATCTGTCCACATTCTCTCTTCATTTGACAAAAGAAATTAAAGTAATGAAGCCTAATGAACTAATCAGGTATACACAACATAAAAATTTGTATTAAGTAACAACACAGTTTCATTCTAAATAAATAGTTTGCCTGCTCTGATGTGTAAGATCTATATCTGACGCACCTTTGCATGAACAGTCACACGTAATCTTTGTAGAGCATTCACATAAAACAACCACACACACCTATCATACAGAATTCCTTGGAAAGTTTTAACTCTCTATTGCTACTGCTCCCTGTTCACTGTTTTGTAAAACTGTACTTTCTTTGGCTCATAGTTTAATCGCATACACCACTGTTCTGTGAACATTGTCAGCAAAATATTTTTCACTGTTCTTCACAGAAAATTAATTGTGAGAATTATCCCCCCACACTTGTAGGATTACATGGTCTATTTTACACTTGCCATTACTACTGGACACAAACTTTATACTTTTGTCATCACGACAGTAGTCTATCGTATCCTGTGCAAGCACATTCAATATAAAGCATAAGGATGAAAGGATCTGAGGCCTATTCTGTGCATAAAGTATATAAAGTGGGTTGCCCGGTCCGACCCACAATAAATTGGCACAACACACCCGCGCACAAACTCGCGAAACTACTTAACAAACTGATCCAATTATACTGTATGTTCCATTGCCTAATGCTTTTAATGTAAAGAGCTCCATTCACCTCATAAACGATTTACTTGGAATCCCATACAAACAGGGCATAAGGTTAGTCTCTTTTGAGAAAAAAAATATTCACCCCAGCATACCAACTAACGAACTTGTCCATATTTTAAAGGATATGCGTCTTTAAATCCAACTTGAAGAAAAAACTACTAATGAACTGATAAAGATTACACGTACCATCCTCGAACAGAATTACTTTACATTTCGAAATCATTGTTACTTTCAAAACATTGGCTTAGCAATGGGTGCTCCTTCCTCGGCTGTTCTCTCCGAGATTTATCTTCAACACTTAGAGTACACTGGAATTATTAAGATAATAATACAAAATAACATCGACGACTACTTTAGGTACGTGGATTATACTCTCATTATATACGATGAAAATTCCACCGCTATACATGAAGTTCATAGAGAATTTAATAGCCTGGACCCCACGATAAAATTCACTATAGAAACCGAAACCGAGAATAGCATTAACTTTCTAGATATCTCAATCCAGAACGAAGGAAACAGATTATCAATTAATATATATCGCAAACCAACGGCAACGGATGTCATCATCCCCAAAGTTTCTAGTCACCCTCCAGAGCAAAAACAAGCAGCCATCAGACATCTGGTTAATAGAATGAATTCCTACAGCTTAAACGAAGATAATAAAAAGACCGAATACAATGTCATTGAAAAGATACTCACAAGCAATGGCTACGAGACACCCGTTATAAAACAATTCAACAAGCTCGCACACAAAGAAAACGCAAACAAAAATCAGGTTTCTTGGGCCAAATTCACTTACTCTGGAAGGGAGACAAAATTCATCACCAAAATATTCAAAGAAACTCAGACAAGAATCGCATACACGGCCAACAACACTATCAAAAAAACGTTTAACCCATACAACCCGTGTCCCCAAAATCAGTATGAAAAAAAGCCGTGTATATCGCCTCACATGTCCAGACTATCATACAGTGGCGTACCGAGGGGGGGGGTGTTCAACCCCCCCCCCCCC